>ENA-UOOM01000013-UOOM01000013.1-fermentation-metagenome-genome-assembly--contig:-NODE-13-length-277719-cov-7.964497_pt1 | contig 277719 bp, 273 predicted proteins | sample MGYA00245781_ERZ724031 | MGnify/ENA primary metagenome ERZ724031 (study PRJEB28704, sample SAMN03018317) | fermentation metagenome | biome: anthropogenic terrestrial biome; feature: soil...
TGGACGGACCGGTCTTCGACCTGACCCAGCTCAAACAACTGCCCCAGGAATGGTAGGAAAGTCCTAACAAACAGGCACGGGGACGGTTCTTTTGCCTGCCCGGGAGTGGTGATTAAACCCGACCAACAGCGCTGATGGTGGACAGCATTGAATAATCAACGCGATGGAGGTGAAATAATAGTGGCTCATTTAATAACAGATAACTGTGTAGCTTGCGGAGCGTGTGTCGATGAATGCCCCTTGGAAGCGATTAAAGAGGGCGAAGATATATATATCATCGATACTGAACTGTGCAGCGATTGTGGAACCTGCGCTGACAGTTGCCCTGCTGATGCCATTGTTGCAACAGAATAGTGGCACGATTTAAAGAGGAGTAAATCTATGGCGCTTTTACAACAACCGATCGAGACCGGGTACCTAACCCTGAAAAACCGGCTGATCATGCCGCCCATGGCTACCACCAAAGCCGGTCCTGACGGGCAGGTCAGCCAGGAACTGTTGGATTATTATGAAGAGAAGTCCCGAGGGGGGTATATCTCTCTGATTATAATCGAGCACAGTTATGTCAGTCCGGAGGGTAAAGCCCACCCCCATCAGATCTCCATCGCTGAGGATGGTTTGATCAACGGGTTCAAAGAGCTGTCGGCTATCATACATGGAAACGGCAGCAAGACGGTAATGCAGCTCAGTCATGCCGGCAGTCGGGCCAGCAGCGAGGTTACCGGGACGGAAGGACTGGCTCCCTCTGCGGTACCTAACCCGCGCGGTACAGAAATAGCTCGTGAAATGCACCAAACCGAAATCGCAGCGGTGGTCGGGAAATTCCGCGACGCCGCCGTCCGGGTGAAGAAGGCCGGTTTCGACGGGGTGGAGATCCACAGCGCCCACGGCTACCTGCTCAATCAGTTCCTATCTCCATTAACCAATCAGCGTATGGATGAGTATGGCGGCAACATTCATAACCGCATCCGTATCCACCTGGAGATAATCAATGCCGTCCGGGACGCCTGCGGCCAAGACTTTCTCCTGCTTATTCGGCTTGGGGCTGCGGACTTCATGGAGGGGGGCACCACCATTGAAGACAGCCGGCCGGCGGCCCGAGAGTTCGAAAAAGCTGGAGTCAACATTATAGACACCTCTGGAGGCTTATGCAGTTATAGCGTACCAGGCCTGAGTGGGCAGGGCTTTTTCGCCCCTCTGTCCAGGGCGCTCAAGGAAGTCGTTAAGATCCCAGTGATCTTGACTGGAGGGATCACTGAGGCCTCAGCAGCAGAGAGACTGCTGGCGGAGGGGCAGGCCGATCTTATCGGTGTGGGTCGGGCCATACTCAAGGATTCAACTTGGGCTAAAAGAGCTATACAGTAACTGTCTCAACCATATCCTATGGAAATATTAACTCCAGATATAAGTCATTTACACAAATTCAAATCAATTAGGTTGGGTGTGTTTCAAAATTAACCTAATTTTATTTAAAAAACATAACTGGCATAATAATTGCTCTGTAACAAATATTAGGTAAATAACTTTCGTGGTCAGGGTAAACCAGCGAAATACTCGTTTGGGGAGGTGAAAGCAAAACAAGGTTGCTACGGTATTGAAATCATATCCCTGCTATTACCCTTAATCATCTGTATTCGCTGGTTATATATTAGCGGGGTATTGCAATAAAGCTGTTGAACCGATAAGGAGGGTCTGTATGTTTAAGAAAATACTTGTTCCGGTAGATGGTTCCGATAGTTCGGTTATGGCTGCCAAAGTTGCCCAAAATATAGCAAGTAAGAATGACGGCAGTGTCACTTTGCTTTATGTGGTGCGTCCGTACCTCTTTCAATATGGAGTTGAGGATGGCGCCACACCTGAACCGGCTTTACCCGCAAAATCAGTCGAAACTGGACAGGCCATACTCAATCGCATCAGAGAAGAAGCTGTATTAACAAATGCCTCTCTTGAAGTAAAGATCGGGGCTCCGGCTCCAGTAATCTGTTCTGAGGCCGATGATGGCCAATTTGATCTGATTGTTATGGGAAGTAGAGGGATTACGGGTATCGCAGAGGCTTTTGTGGGCAGTGTCAGTCAGTATGTAAGTCATAAAGCTCATTGCCCGGTTTTGCTTACTCGACTGCCCAAAGGTGTTGCGGAAAACCATACGATCATTAAATCAATGTCTACAGATTATAATATTTATCTTTAAGCCAAAATAATTACCAAAATTCCAGACTTATACGGAGAATACAGTAGTATGACTTGAATCATTTACATGATCTTTTTATATCTAAACGCTAAAATCCAAATATACTGACGGGTTTAGGGTTGAATCAATTTGAGAACTTGCCATTCCCAGGCCAAAGGAGTTATGACATTACAGTCATAGTCCTTCGACCTGGGAAACACTATTTAAGGGCTAAACTGGCTAATCGTTTAACGCTCGAATTTTTAATCAAAACCGATTACAATTTTCAGTTACAAAACTCTTCAAACAATTGTGGGTGTAATGAATTAAGGCACAAAATCATGTTCAAATAGTATAGCCATATAGTATGTATTCCTACAAAATGTCCCGTCTCTGAATCACTCCTGTAATGCCTAAATATTTTATGTGTTTACAAACCAACCCGCAAATTCGATGCAAAGAAAACCCCCAGTGTAACAATAAGGAACAATCAGTATGTCCGAATGGGACAGTATATGGGACATTCGAACCTATATAAAATCACTCATGAACTAAAAGTCAGCTGTATGATTTTATTTGGCCGTGGCGGAAATCATTTAACGATGCTCGATTTAACGACTATTCCTGAGTAAGCTCTCTTACTTGCGTTTATATGAAAAAAAATATTAATCATCACGCTTTTGGTCGGTATGCTATTTGCTTTATATGTTAGTTGTCCTTAGTAACTAATCGCGAATAGGAGGTGTTAGTTTAACAGCTACATTCCCGACCAATAGCGGCGGCCAGCGAATTCCTGGCCGGAATTCCACGAAAGGGGGCTTTAAGAGATTAAAACTGACAGGCTTCACAAATAATTAAAGGAGGAGGCTTCCCATTGAGTTCAAAAATACTGGACAAACCCGCTGGTAACAAAAGATATTTTGTAGTATTCATGGTATCCATGATGATAGCCATCAACTATTTAGATCGCACCAATTTCAGCGTAGCCGTTCCGTCTATAATGAAGGAATTTGGCATTACTGCTGCGCAGATTGGTATTATGGGATCAGCTTTTTATTGGGCTTATACTTTGATCATGTTGCCAGTGGGAGGATTTATCAATAAATTCGGCCCCAAATCGGCAATATCTCTTTCAGCGGCAGGTTGGGGTATCGTCACCATCCTGACAGGTGCATGTTCGACTTTTACTAGCTTCTTCATAGTTCGCATTTTACTGGGATTTACCGAAGCGCCAGGCTTTCCCGCCAGTGCTCGGGTAGTATCAGTATGGACTCCGATAAAAGAACGTACTTTCTGTTCAGCTTGCTTCGACTGCTGTGCTAGATTGGGCTCAGCGTTTACTCCCCCTTTAGTAGCCTGGTTGATTGTAAACTATGGCTGGAGAATGTCTTTCGTAATCAGCGGTGCAATTGCTGTTGTATATGCAATTGTATGGCATTTTACCTATCATGAACCAGATGCTCATCCGAGTATCACCAAGGAAGAGCTTGACTATATTCGCCAGGATGAGGTAATAAATGCGTCAGGGCAGGTTGAGGTCAAACCTATTCCAATGTTGCAACTGTTCTTATATCCAACCGTTCTTAAAATAGCTTTAGCATACGGCCTGTATTTGTACACCTGGACAGTTTTTAATACTTGGATGCCCTCATATTTCGTTCAAGCCCGGGGACTTGACATTAAGGCCATGGGGATTGCAGCTATGATTCCCTATGCGACTGCCGTTGTATGCGAACTACTGGGAGGGTATGTCTGGGATCTCTGGCAGCGCCACGGGGCGTCTGTAACTCAAGTAAGAAGAGTTGGAATGGGAATGGCAATGCTGGGAGCAGCGGTGTTTATCTTTCTGACTATGCAAGCCCAAACTGCCACTGCAGCCGTTATCTATCTGAGCGGTTTCATGGGGATTTTCGCTTTTGGAGCAGCCAATGTCTGGGCTATTCCCGGTGATATAGCCCCTTATGGACAGGCCGGAGGTGTAGGCGGAGTTTATAATTTCGTCGGCAACGCATTCGCTTCATTAGCCCCTATAATCACCGGATTCTTTGTTGGCTCTCAGTACGGATATAATGGCGCTTTTGCCGTGTGTGTGGTGGCAGGCATACTAGGAGCTATCTTGTTTGGAGTAAGCAAGTATACACGTTTGGAGCCTAAACCAGCGCGGTAAAAAAATCAAAGTAACATTTAGGAGGGTAATATGGATTTAAATATCAGACTGGATGGCAAAGTAGCTATCGTAACCGGTGCAGCGATGGGAATCGGGCAGGCGATGGCACAGGGCTTGGCTTCAGTAGGAGCTACGGTTATTATCGCTGATATCGCTGATGAACAAGCGAAAAAAACCGCTGAGGATATTGTTGCCGGAGGCGGCCAGGCAGAGGCTTATCATTTGGATACTACCAGCAGTGTGGAATATAACAGCCTGGTGGAATATCTGACGGGCAAATACGGTAAGATTGACATCTTGGTAAACAACGCCGGTATCAATAGACGTAATTTAACCGTTAATATGCCTGAAGAAGACTTCAGGAAAATAATTGAGATAAATTTAACCGGAGTATGGATCGGATCAAAGGCTGTAGCGCCGGTTATGATGGCTCAAAAAAGCGGCAAAATAGTCAATACTTGTTCGATTATGGGTTATGCGAGCCTACCGGAACTTTCAGCGTATTCCGCTTCCAAGGGAGGCGTTCTGCAGCTGACCCGTAATTTGGCCTTGGAACTGGCCGACTATAACATTCAGGTGAATGCGGTTGCGCCGGCTTACATCCTCACCGAATTAACTGCCAAGCTGAAGGCCAACCCGGCTATGTACGAGGACCTGATAAGAAGAACTCCAATGAAGAGATTTGGCACCCTTGAGGAGATCGCGGGTCCAGTGGTCTTCCTGTGTTCCGATCTGGCCAACTATATGACCGGGCATACGATGCCGGTTGACGGTGGTTGGCTGTGTTCGTAAAGAAATAACTTGTTGTTATTGTATGGGAGGAGGTATTCATCATGGTTAAATGGTGGATCATTGGTGGCCTGGTGTTGTTGTCAATAATTTGGAGCTGGTATCGCGGTGACAAAATTCTGAAAGCCAGGCAAAGACTGTTGGAGGATACTACCAGAATTAAAAGCATTTGTGATCAAGACGTTTATGAAGTATCTTATCACGGTGGAATTCCTAACATACCAAAAGCCCAGAAATTATACCTCGCTTTAGCTGATGAATACTTTCTCTTCTTCAATAACAAGGGAGACGAGCAAAGAGTATATTATTCGAATTGTTTTAAAGTCGATAAGATAATAACCAGGCATGATCCTGATCTGAAGGGAAGAAGTATCGTCTTATGGGGGCCCCTTATCGGGCTTTTCCTCAAAGTAAACTTTCGTTACTATATCGTGATCGAATACAAAGATTCCACCAATAAAGACAACAACATACTAATAGAATGCAAAGATGATATGCATCAAGAGCTTCTGGCCAAGATGAAAAAGCATTATAAAGAGGCAAAGCGATCTCTAACAGCCTCTGTTCAGCTTGCATAGCAGAATTAAACGATCCCAAACCGGGACAGTTGTGAATGCGATTCCAAATCAGCAATCAATATATCAATGTGTCAAGAAACATATCAGGTTGGGAGGTAATGTATTGCATTTTGAAGGAAAAACCGTATTAATTACCGGTGCAGGTTCTGGTCTAGGCAAGGAATGTGCCCAGGCATTTTTAGATAGAGGAGCTAAAGTTGCTGCTGTTGATATTAATCAACAAGCACTCTCAGATTTTTTAGCTGCTAATGAGGGGAAAAGTGACAGGATCTTAACTTCAGTAACCGACATCGTTGACCGTGAAGCAATAGATAGAGCCGTTGCAGATGTTATTCAGTGGTCGGGACAAATCGATTGCTTGATTTGTTCAGCTGGTCTTTATATTCAGGCCATGGTTGATGAGATGACAGATGAGCTATGGGATCGCCATATGAAAGTCAACCTTTATGGATCATTCTACTGTACCCGGGCGGTTGCTAAAGAGATGAAGAAAAGAAACTATGGCAAAATAATACACTTTTCCTCCATTGCTGGAGAACGCGGGTCTATTGCAAATTCTCATTATACCGCTACCAAAAGGGGATTGGAGGGTTTTAGTCGCAGTGTTGCCCTGGAACTGGCGCCATTTAATATCAATGTCAATTGTGTAGCCCCTGGTATTATCATGACGCCCATATTCAGCGGGAAGATTCTGGAGGAGAGGGGCGATGCATGGCTAAAGTCAACTCCTTTAGGACGGTTTGGACAGCCGATTGACATTGCCAATGGCATTATGTTCCTATGTTCGGAATATTCGAGTTTCATTACCGGATTTACTCTGGATATTAACGGCGGCATGTATATGCGTTAATAACTTAAATTCATAATTGGGGTTTTCTGTATCTACCGTAACTATTGCAATTAAGTTTATGAAGAACAAATTTATTTTTACTGTAAGCAATATTGTATTGGGATTATTGAAAATATTGGAGGCATATTAATGATAGTGCTTGTAGCTACTTTTAAAGCCAAAACAGGTTGTGAAATGGAGCTAGAAAATAAACTAAAAACCTTGGTCCAGCATGTGCAAGGAGAAAAGGATACCCTGGTTTATACTCTTCATAGAGGAATGGATGATATTAGCAAATTTCTAGTTTATGAAGTATACAAGGATAAAGAAGCGCGTGAGTTACACCGCAGCCAGCCTTATGTAAAAGAAATCTTAGGTTCTATAACAGACCTTGTCCAGGAGCCTCCAGCCATAAATCTTTTTGAAGATATATGTAGTATAGATGACAAAGTATAAGTTTTTCCTTGTAAACAAGCTCATTGTATGCGCCTAGTTTAGTTATATTTTATCGGAATGTTCCTGATATCCATTCCTTTTGCCAGACTTGTTAACCTGTCTAATCCTTTTTCTGGACCCAATTTATCGACAGAATTATGAAATGCATAGAAGAACGAAGCTACCAAAAACTATGGGACAAATGGTTATTCCAATTGTCCCATAGTTTTTGGCCTAAATTATAATATATGTCTTGGCAAAGCTGCCTGTAGGAAATTTAAGTATAAGGCGGGATTAATTCATATCGATCCCATACTTTTCCAATTTTCGGTATAGACTACTCCGAGATATATTTAAAGCTTTAGCCACATTCATTTTATTATTATTAAATTTCAACATATAAGTCCTTATCATCTCTTCCTCCATATTATCCTTAGTAATCGTATCTGCCCAAATTGATATCGGTTTTTTACCCCCCTCCCCTAAAATCTCTTTTGTTAAGAGATCCGGAGTAATAATGCCATTTCTGGTTAAGTTGATGGCGCGTTCAATATAATTACTCAGTTCTCTGACATTACCAGGCCAATCATAGTACATGAATAAATCCATAACCTCGGCATCAACTCGTTTTATTTTTTTCCCTAAGCGGTTGCTGAAACTCTGGACAAAATGATCGACCAATAGCGGAATATCTCCCCTTCTATGTCTTAATGGAGGTATGGATATTGATATTACACTAAGCCTGTAAAATATGTCTTGACGAAAGCTACGATTTCTAATTTCCTCTGACAAATCGCGGTTTGTAGCACTTATAAGGCGGATATTAACCGGGATGAATTCCCTCCCGCCAACACGCATTATTGTCTTTTCTTCCAAGACTCTCAATAGTGAGGCTTGAAGATCCATGGGCATTTCGCCAATTTCGTCCAAAAACAATGTTCCCTGATCGGCCAATTCGAATGCCCCAGGTTTCCCACCCTTACTAGCTCCGGTAAAGGCGCCTTCATTATAACCAAATAATTCGCTGGATATTAACTCTCTAGGAATAGCGGCACAATTAATGGCAAAAAATGGTTCACTTCTTCTACTGCTATAATTGTGGATGGCTTTGGCAAACAAGTCCTTCCCAACTCCACTCTCACCTAGCAATAAAACATTAGAATTATTTTCAGCCGCCATTTTAGCATGTTCTATGGCTTCTTTAAATGCGCTGTTTTCGCCGATAAGATTGTCAAAAGTTATATTTGATTTAGCCCCAATTATTTTGGTAACAACATGATGGAGCTCATGAAGAGTTATGACATTGCCTGATATGCTCTTGTCCTCATTTATTATGGGAGTACAATTCACAAGGAATTTCTTTTTACCACGCGTTGTATCAATATGCACTGTTTCGCCATAAACATGTTTGGCAGTTGTAATTAAATTGAAGAAATATTGATTATCCTTTGGTAATGCTTCCCAAATACTGCTATTAATGCAATCGCCTTTTAAATCTAACATCTTACAGGCTTGGGGGTTAATTAATGAAATGCGGCCTTCACTGTCTAAAGCCAATAAACCTTCCGCAATGGATTTCATAATTGCGCATTTAAGCATATTGGCATCTTTTACTTCATCGTATAAATTATTTAGGAATAACGACCGCTCAATAGAACGAGCTGCAGACACGACCATTCCAAGCGTGTGAGCATGAGCATTTTTGTAGGGTCCTGTTAAATCAAGCACCCCTATTATTGCGCCATTAGAGTCATGAATAGGTGCTGCTGAACAAGTTGATAAACAGGCGCATTTACAAAAATGCTCATATCCATAAATTTGACTAGCGGCGTCAGTAACCAAGACCATCGCTACTGCATTGGTGCCCATTATGTGCTCTGACCAATTCGATCCTTCTACAAAGTTGCTGTAGTCTGTAAAGTTCATTTCCGCCTGCTCGCCAATTCTCTTAAGAATGAAACCCTCATTATCGCTGATAGTAATGCAGAAGCCAGCATCCTTGGTAATAGAATGAAGGACATTCATATGTGGAATAGTTATAGAAAGAAGTTCTGAATTATGCTCTAATTTCTCTTCCAATTCTTTTTGGGATAAAATGATATCGTTTTTTTCCATATATCGATCAACGCCGTAAGCTTTACTACGCTCCCATGATAACTGTACCTCGGCAGGAATAAATAATTCTTCGGGATTGTGTTGGTTTTCATGGAGGTTCTGCCAGATTTCCATGATTTGTGCGGGACGCAATATTTTTGGATACATTATATTTCCTCCTCGGTAAGACCCTTAGTAACAACACAATTCATGGCTGAGAACACGATTATAAACCGATATGTTTCATTTTGATACACTTAGATATTACGATGAAGGATGCATCTATTCAATAACGTAATATTTGTAATTTAATCATTCCAATGAAATTTTGTCATAAAATAGGTTGTTTTACAAGAATTCCGGGCCGTTATTTCGGTTCAATTACATGGCGATAAAAAATTTGTAATAACCGAAAAAACAAAATGCAGCCAGAACAAACATTATCGTACCAACTACATTAATGATGAAATCATGAGCCTTCAGGCATTTTTTACACAGACCCGGTTTTGAGACCGGCTGGCTGCATTTTGAACAAACATGCTGATCATTCATAAAAAACCTCCTTAATATATTGATACAAAATATCTATGCAAATCTCATGCCTTCGCGAATAGTATTCTACAATATCGAATTGTATGGCTAGTATCAGTGATCAGCACCGGGTCGGTACCTTTGCGTGTCCCAAATCAGGACACACCTTTTCAAGCAAGGTGTTGTTACTACAGCAAGAACCGTTAGGATAAATAATAAAATTTTTAGTGCTTTAGTAGTCTCCAGCGTAGGCTTGAGACAGATGATGGAAAAAATAAATATGTGTATCGAAACAGGACGCCTCTAAGACGTCCTGTTTGTTTCATTATCGGTCTATTTCCTTAGAATTACCTATGTAACTGGCTCTGAGCACGGTGTATGACCCGCTGTGCTGCCGAATTATAGGAATCTGCAAAGTTTTATCCCGGAAAACTGTAATTGGCATATCTTTTGCGATATCTGTTGCAAATGCTGAATGGAGGCGTTTATATGCAGGGAAAAACTGTGCAAGAGATAAAAGTTGGGGATTCTGCACAATTTAGCAAGACCATTTCCGAATCGGATGTTTATTCGTTTGCAGGGGTTACGGGAGATATGAATCCAGTTCATATTAATGTCGAGTATGCTGGTGAAACCGTGTTTGGTAAACGGATTGCCCATGGCATACTGGCGATTGGCTTTATCTCCAACGTGTTGGGAACCCAATTGCCTGGACCCGGAGCTATATATCTAGAGCAGACTTGCAGATTCCTCAAGCCCGTTTTTATAGGGGACACGATCACCGCTACGGTAGAAGTGCTGGAGAAAGATGACGCCAAAAACCGGGTGCGGCTCCGCACCTATTGCACGAACCAAAGGAACGAAATAACTCTCGAAGGAGAGGCGTTGATGATGCCACGCAAGCAAAGCAAACTGGAAACCCAACGCGAATCGCTGTCGCCAGGCCTGGCTGGCTAAACCGCGCATCTGTAGCCATTTATTTATATTGTTCAGGAAGGAGGTGTTAACAATAATGGTATATCAGTACGAAAACCTAATTTGTTCTCTGGAAAACTACGTTATGTTAATTGAAATCAACCGTCCTGCAGTGTTAAATGCACTCAATTCTGCTGTTTTTAATGATCTATACTCAGTATTTCAGCAGATGAGAGAGGATGATGCTGTAAGGGTGGTTATTCTTACCGGTAGCGGAAACAAATCTTTTGCAGCCGGTTCAGATGTAACTGAAATGTCTGCCTGTAATTTGCTAGAAGGGCGAAAATTCGCTCTCGGTGTCTACCGCGCGCAACAGGCCATAGCCTTATTTCCCAAGCCTACCATCGCCGCCATTAACGGTTTCGCTTTTGGCGGAGGGCTTGAGGTAGCAATGTGCTGCGACATACGCCTTGCGTCCGAAAAAGCCAAAATGGCCAATCCTGAGATTAATGTAGGGATTATTCCGGGGGGGGGCGGTACTCAACGGTTAGCCCGGTTAGTAGGAGCTGGAAGGGCCAAGGAGATCATCTTCACCTGTCAGACTATAGATGCGGCAACAGCCTATAGAATCGGTTTAGTCAATCATGTCTTTCCGCCCGAACAACTCATTGACGAAGCAAGGAAAATGGCGAATACGATTGCCAGCAAATCACCTGTATTAGAGGCTTTAGCCAAACAGGCCATCAATATAGGGCAAGATCTCGACCTTGAAAATGCACTCAAAATGGAGGTCGAGTTATTTGCCCAATGTTTTGGAACGGAAGACGGCAAAGAAGGTCTGCTGGCATTCGTCGAAAAGAGGCAACCCAATATCACAGGGAGATAATAATTGATTGAAAGGTGGGACCAATTCATGGAAGTAAACACAATTGCTGTTATAGGAGCAGGAGCCATGGGCAATGGTGTAGCCCAGGTAAGTGCTGTAGCAGGGTACACCGTGGTTTTGAACGATATCTCAGAAGAGGCTCTTAAGAGAGCTATGGCTACCATTGAGAAGAACCTCAATAAGCTGGCCAGCAAAGGCAAAATTGCCGAAGCCGATGTAAGTTCTGCGATTTCCAGGATTACTGTTACTACTGATCTGGCAGAGGCATGCAAAGATGCCGATCTGCTGGTGGAATGTGTATTCGAAAACCTGGAGCTTAAGAAGAAAATGTTCGCAGAATTTGAAAGGCTCTGCAAGCCGGAAGCCATACTGGGAACTAACACCTCGGCTATCCCGGTTACCGAAATTGCCAGCGCTACCACTCGGGGAGACAAGGTCATCGGTATTCACTTCATGAACCCGGTGCCGCTAATGAAAGGCGTGGAAGTCATTAGAGGCCAGCTAACTTCTGAGGAGACCATGCAAGCTACCTTGGACTATATTAAGAAGATTGGTAAGGAATCAGCCATAGCTGTAGATTTTGCCGGGTTTATCGTCAGCAGGCTGCTGGATGTTCTCATGAATGAAGCCGTTAAACTGGTACAAGAAGGCAACTCCCCCGAAGATATCGACAAAGCCATGCGGCTCTGTGCCGGGCATCCTATGGGACCCTGCACGTTGCTGGATTTGGTAGGAGCTGAAATTGCCATGCACGGAATGGAAACTATGGAAAGAGATTTTGGTGACCGCTACAAACCGCATCCATTACTTAAAAAACGCGTTTTGGCTGGTCTCTTAGGTCAGAAGTCCGGAAAGGGCTTTTACGATTACGAAAAATAATGTTAATAATAGCCCGTGAAAGGAGGTTATAGCTTGAGAAGCAATACGGAATTATTCGATTTATCAGGTCAAGTAGCAATAGTAACCGGTGGGGCAGCCGGCATTGGTGTTCAAATGGCGTATGCACTAGGCGAAGCCGGCGCCAATCTGGTTGTTGCGGCTAGAAACCTTGAACGATGCCAAGAAATGGCTCAAAAGATGGAGAAGGATTTGGGGGTAAAAGTATTACCGGCCAGAGCTGACGTTAAAAATACTGATGAAATCGATGCTTTATACGATTTAGTAATGAAAGAATTTGGCCGGGTAGACATTTTGGTTAATAATTCCGGAGCAACCTGGGGGGCGCCATCGCTAGAGTTTCCTCTGGATGCCTGGAGAAAAGTAATTGACACCAATTTGACGGGTTCCTGGTACATGGCCCAAAAGGCGGGCCAGATTATGGCTAAACAGAATTATGGCAGAATTATCAATCTGGCTTCATTGGCCGCTTTTGTTGGAGCTCCCGCAGAAATCATGGATACGGTAGCCTATCAGGCCAGCAAGGCTGCTATTGCCGGATTGACCAAGGATCTTGCTGTGAAATGGGCTAAGCACAATATTACCGTTAATGCTATTGCCCCGGGATGGTTCCCGAGCAAAATGACCGCCGGGACGCTTGATAAAAGTGAAGAATTAATGTTGCAATATATTCCTGTTAAGCGTTTTGGCGCGGATGATGAGTTGAAAACCGTTACCTTGTTCTTGGCAGCTCCCGGCTCCGGGTATTGCACTGGTGTAATATTGAGTGTTGACGGTGGCTGGGTTGCCCAATAAGTGAAATGAAAGGAGCAATCGATATGGCATTCAAAAAAAGCAAAGATGACATAGTTGTAATCAGTGCGGCCAGAACCCCGTTTGGCAAATTCGGCGGCTCGATGAAGGATATTGATATCTACGATCTGGGTGCTATTGCCATGAAAAATGTTCTGGAGAAAATCGGCATGGCCCCTGAAGTCATAGACGAAGTCTGGTGGGGCTGCGGCGATACCACCAACTGCAAAGATCCCTATACCCCGGTGGTTGCTAGACAAAGTATGCTGAAAGCCGGCATCCCCCCTGAAGTACCTTCGCTGTATTATGATCAGGCTTGTACTACCGGTATGACTACCGTTAAATACGGCAGCCGCAGTATCAAACTGGGAGAAGCTAATGTGGTCATGACCGGTGGAGCTACCAGTTTCAGCACCGTTCCATTCCTGCTTCGTAATTTAAGATGGGAAGGCAAACGGCACAGTTCTTTCCTGGTTGAAGACCCCATTATTCCCTTGGGATACAAAGACTACGCACCAGTGGCTGTTGATTCAGGTAATGTTGCGATTGAATACGGTGTATCCAGAGAAGAACAGGACGAGTTGGCTTTTGCCAGCCATCAAAGATATGGCAAGGCGTGGGAGCGTGGTTTCTTCAAAAACGAGATGGTTCCTCTTGAAATAACTAAAAAAGATAGAAAAGGCAATGTTATCTCCAGCAAGGTTTTGGATAAAGACGAACAGTATCGGCCTGATATAAGCATGGAGGAACTCGCCCGGCTGAAGCCCATTTTCAATAATCCGACCTGCACCGCAGGCAATGCACCGGGAATGAACGATGGAGCAACCGCCCAAATTATCACTACCCGTGAAAATGCTGAAAAACTGGGGTACGAACCACTCTATACCGTTGTAGCTACTTCGGCCATCGCCTTACAGCCTAGAATTATGCCGGTTTCCCCGGCTTTCGCGATCAAGAAATGTCTGGACGATGCCAATTTGACCATTGATGATATGAAGTTTATTGAAATCAACGAAGCATTCGCCTGTGTACCGCTGGTAGCCCTTAAACTGCTGTCAAATGATCGCTTTTTGAAGAGCGATTACTGGGAAATGGTCAAGGAAGTTTCTTCCCAACCGATTCTTGACAATGATGACAGCAAATACCAGGCATTGAAAAATATACTCAATGTAAACGGGAGTGCTATATCGGTCGGGCATCCCAATACATCCAGCGGCGCGCGTATTATGATGACTGCCGCTTATAACCTCAAGGAAAATGGCGGCGGATTCGCCACATGCGCTATATGTGGAGGTTTAACCCAGGGTGGGGGAGCCGTCATCTGGGTGGAATAACTTTAGCTACGCAGCCCTCTTAATCCCCTTCTTCAAATATAAGCAGGGGGTCATTCGGACCCCCTGCACCCCTAACCTAAAAGCAAGGAGGTATTGGCAAATTGGACAAGAAGAAAATTCTGGAAGGCATCAGAGTCGTAGACCTCACTAGAGTTTATACCGGCCCATTCTGTAGTCAGATACTGGCTGATATGGGTGCAGAAATAGTAAAAGTTGAGGATGACGGTCCAAACAGCAACGAAAGAAGTTGGCCGCCATTCGCTCCCGGGACTGAAGAATCCACCTATTTTATTGGCTTAAACCGTGGCAAGAAAAGCATAGAACTGAATCTCAAAGAAGATAAGGCCCGGGAAGTATTCTATAAACTGGTTGAGAGTGCCGACATCGTTATGGAAAATTTCGCTCCCGGTGTTGCGGACAAATTGATGGTCGGTTATGAAGCCTGCAAAAAAATAAAACCCGATATCATTTACCTCTCCATTTCTGCCTTTGGACAGTATGGGCCGTTAAGCAAGCTGCCTGGTTACGATATGCTTGCCCAGGCTATGGGGGGAATGATGAGTATAACCGGATTTCCGGACACGCCACTGAGAGTAGGTTCGTCTCTGGGAGATGCTATTGCCGGGCTTTATGGCGCTATAGGAATCTTAGGCGCTCTGAATTACAGAAAAAACACCGGAGAAGGGCAGCACATCGACGTTGCTCTGGTTGACAGCATATTCACGGTATTGGAAAACAATGTACCTGCCTACACAATAACCGGAAGGCCTACTAAGAGACAGGGGAGCAGACATCCCGATGGCGGACCATACGACACTTATAAATGCAAGGACGGATTTGTCTGTGTAGTTGCCTCCAATGAAAAACTATGGGGAAGCATGTGCAAGATAATGGGAATGCCCGAATTAGCCGCCGATCCGAAGTTCGACAGCAATGTCACCAGAATGGAGAATATTGAGGAAATGACAGATATAATCAACAACTGGATGGGCAACTATGCGGTTGATGAGGTTGTATCTATGCTGCGCGAAGCTCGCGTTGCAGTAGCCCCGATCCTTGAAGTACCACAGATCTGTGCAAGTGATAATACCGCGGCACGCCATATGTTAATTGAATATGATCACGCCACGGCAGGTAAGGTTAAAGTACCTGGCAATCCTATTAAGTTTGGCGCTTATGAAGCTTTGGCTGAACTGCCGCCCCCTTTTAAAGGGCAACATACCCCGGAGGTCTTAAGAGAACTGGGCTATAGCCAGAGTGACATTGATAATCTTTTATCCGCTGGTGTAATCGGCGATGGTTTCATAACTAGAGCGAAAAAGAATTAATACAAGCGTTTTGGCGTTGCGTACTTTGAAAAAAGTACCAAGGGGAGGTTTACAAAGAATGGCCGAAAAATTCGCAAGCAGAAGGAATATTGATTTTTTGATCAACGAGGTCTTTAATGTTGTGTCATTAAATCGTTTTCCCTATTTCGAAGATCACGATGAAGAAACCTTCAAAATGATCCTGGACACTGCCATGAATATCAGTACAGACCTGATGTTCCCTTATTTCAAAGAAATGGATACCAATACCCCTTACTGGGAAGACGGCAAGGTACATGTCCATAAAGCTATCGTACCATTCCTTAAAGAAATGGGTGAGGGTGGTTGGATTCAATGCGAGAAGCCTTATGACATCGGCGGGCAACAACTGCCTCTGACCATAAAGGAGCTGGCTTATTTCCTATTCGGAGCAGCAAATTATTCAATGCATGTATATCCGATGCTTACTGCCGGTGCAGCCAATCTGATTTATCAGTACGGCGCCCAAGAAATGCAAGACATGTATCTGGAAAAAATGTACTCCGGCAAATGGCAAGGCACGATGGCACTGACTGAACCCGATATCGGCAGCTCTCTGGGCGATCTTACCACAACCGCAGAGCCAACCGATCAGGGGTACTACATGATAAAGGGGCAAAAGATTTTTATCTCTGCCGGCAACAGTGATATCACAGAAAACGTTGTTCACTTATTGATTGCCAGATTAAAAGACGGCCCGCTGGGTGTACCGGGAATTTCGTTATTTATTGTTCCGGAAAAGCGCATTAATGAGAATGGCGAGCTTGAAGACAATGACGTACAATGCGGCGGAATCGAGCATAAGCTCGGTTACCGGGGTTCTCCGATCTGTCAGCTTACTTTCGGTGAAGAGAAAAACTGTCGGGGCTGGCTGGTTGGTGAACTGGGTAAAGGCCTGGCGCAGATGTTCAAAATGATGAATGAAGAAAGAATTAATATTGGCATCGGCGCAATCAGTAAAATTTCAGCGGCATACTACGCGGCATTAGAATATGCTCAGCAGCGAAAACAGGGCAGAAAACCCGACCAGAAAGACCCTGCTACACCCATGGTGGAGCTTATCGAACATGCTGATATTAAAAGAATGCTTCTGTTCCAGAAGGCTGTAATGGAAGGATCACTGGCTCTAGCCCTGCAGCTGTCTTTGTATCAGGATCTGGCCATGGTTGGGCAAGACCCCGAAGAAAATGAAATGCTGGTGGACTTCCTGATTCCCATTCTTAAAACCTATCCGTCTGAAATGGGTATTCTGGCCACCAGTGCAGCCATTCAGATTCATGGCGGTTATGGCTACTGCGGGGATTTTCCGGTAGAACAGTACTACAGAGACATTCGCATCGATCCCATTCATGAAGGCACCACCGGTATTCAAGGCCAGGATATCCTGGGCCGTAAAGTAAGCATGAAAAAGGGAAAAGCATTCGAGTTATACATCAACGAGGTTGAAAAAGCCATAGCAGAAGCCAAGGCCTATCCGGAACTGGAAAAGCAGGTTGAGGCCCTGGAAAGTGCCATGGGGCTGATGAAAGACCTTACCGCAGAGTTGCTGGCAAAAAAAGCGCAAATTTCCAATGAGGCTTTTTTGGCTGATTCTGTGCTTTATTTGGACTTCATGAGCCAGATTGCCGTCGCCTGGCAGTGGCTGAAATTGATGACTGTTTCTGTAACTGCCTTAAAAGGCCAGCCCACCGATCAAGATAGGGTCTTCTATCAAGGGAAAATCTATGCCGGTCGTTATTTCTTTGACTATGAGCTCACTAAGATTGACAGCCTGGCCATCAGACTACGGTCAGATGACAAAGTGACGGTAGAAATCACAAAAGAATTTTTCGAGGATTAGTAACTTTCTAAAATTAGCCTGGCTGATGATTATTGAAGATATATAAGCTTGATTGTTGGTATGGCCGGCTAGTATTTGTGGCTTAGTAAACGGGTCGGGGTATGCCGAATGTTCGGTCAGGGAGTGAATATGACTTAAAGCAGTCGGCATACCTCTAAGACAGAATGGCAGCAAGGAGTGACTTCATGTACCAAATAATAGACAAACAAATTCTGGCGCCTGCAATCAAACAATTCATCGTTTGTGCTCCTGATATCGCGAAAAAGGCACAGCCAGGACAGTTCATTATTCTTAGAATCGATGATATTGGAGAGAGAATACCGCTAACAATTGCTGATTTTGATAGGCAGAGCGGGACAATAACACTGATATTCCAAGAAGTGGGCAGAACCACTTATGAGATGGGTAAACTCGATGCAGGCGATTACATTTTGGATTTGGTTGGTCCGCTGGGGAAGGCATCAGAAATAGAACCTTATGGCCATGTGGTTTGTATTGGCGGCGGTGTTGGAGTGGCTCCAGTATATCCCATCACCAGGGCACTAAAACAGGCGGGAAATCGAGTGACCTCCATCATTGGCGCTCGAAGTAAAGAGCATTTAATCCTCAAAGATGAAATGGCAGCAGTGAGTGATGAGTTATTTGTAGCTACAGACGATGGCAGCGAGGGGCAGAAAGGCTTCGTGAGTGATGTTCTTGCGCAAGTTATCCGCCAAAGTGACAGTATCGATTTAGTGGTTGCAATCGGACCGTTGCCCATGATGAAGGCTGTTTCAGCCGTTACCAAACCATTCGAGATTCATACCACCGTAAGCCTTAATCCTATTATGGTTGATGGTACTGGAATGTGTGGAGCCTGCAGGGTGAGTGTCGGAGATGAGACCAAATTTGCTTGTGTTGACGGGCCTGAGTTTGATGGCCATCTGGTAGATTGGCAGCTGGCACAACAGAGAGCCCGGATGTTCACCAATGAAGAGGGCATTGCTATGAAAGGTTTTTGTGCAGGGGGTGAATGTCAATGTCAGAAGTAAAAGCAGCTAAAACAATTCCTGCCCGCGAGGAAATGCCTGTTCAAAGTCCTGTATTAAGGATATGTAACTTTGATGAAGTTGCTTTGGGGTACAGTGAAGAGCAAGCATTGATTGAGGCATCCAGGTGTTTGAAATGCAAGAAACCCAAATGTGTCGAGAGCTGCCCAGTTGAGGTTGATATTCCGGCATTCATAGGACTTTTGGAAAAGAAAGAATACCAACAGGCCATAAACAAAATAAAGGAGAAGAACAATCTCCCCGCTATTTGCGGTCGAGTTTGTCCACAGGAAAGCCAATGTGAAAAGACCTGTATCCTGGGAAAGAAAATGGAACCGGTAGCTGTCGGAAGATTGGAACGTTTTTTGGCCGATTGGGATTTAAGATATGGGAAAAAGTCTATTCCTATAATAAAGCAGTCGGGAAAAAGGATTGCTATTGTTGGGTCAGGTCCCGCAGGTCTTACCGCAGCGGCAGATTTGGCCTTGATGGGACACCAGGTAACGGTATTTGAGGCTCTACATACTGCCGGGGGAGTCTTGGTATATGGCATACCGGAATTCAGACTGCCCAAAGCCATCGTGCAGAAGGAGATAGAAAGCATTCAGAAGCTGGGTGTTGAAATAAAAAACAACATGGTGGTCGGAAAAGTGAATACTGTGGATGAATTGCTCGCCCAGGGCTATGATGCTGTATTTATCGGAACTGGAGCAGGATTACCGTATTTTATGGATATACCGGGTGAGAATTTAAATGGCGTCTATTCAGCCAATGAATTCTTAACCAGGACGAATCTGATGAAAGCTTATCTTTTTGATGAGTTTTTGACCCCCATTAGAATTGGAAAAAGAGTGGCAGTAATCGGTGGCGGCAATGTAGCCATGGATAGTGCCAGAACCGCCTTGCGTCTTGGGGCCGAGGAATCTTATATAGTATACCGCCGGTCCATGAATGAACTGCCGGCACGAAAAGAAGAAGCGGAACACGCCCAAGAGGAAGGCGTAAGGTTTAAATTGCTCAGCAGCCCTATAGAGATAAAAGGCGATGATAATGGATGGGTCAAGAGTATTGTCTGCCAGAAGTACCAGTTGGGGGAACCCGATGCCAGCGGTCGGAGAAGCCCGGTTCCTATACCTGGAGAGACCGAAGAGATAGAAGTGGATACCGTGATTATGTCTATTGGCCAGGGGCCCAACCCGCTGGTACCGCATACTACTCCAGACCTGCAAACCAATAAGCATGGAAATATCGTAGCTGATGAAAAAACCGGGCAAACCAACAAAAAGGGAGTCTTTGCCGGCGGCGACATCGTAACCGGTGCGGCAACCGTAATATTGGCAATGGGAGCCGGGAAAAATGCAGCCAAGGCAATTAATGAGTATCTGATATAAGCATAATTAAAAATAGCAGTTGAGTTTGAGGACTACCCCGGCACCTTTAGGTTTGGTTCGCTGTGCCAACATGGTAATCTCTAATTCATGATTACAACTAACATTCCCTCACTTAAGGCGAAGATATACTGGTTTACAGTATTCTTCGCCACCTTCCTAATTGAGAGTGCCTTATTACCAGAAAATATTGTAAATGGAGAATCTATATTGTCATATAACTTTTTTTTAGCAGGATTTGCAATTTTGTTCTTATCAACGGTGTTTGTGCCTTTAACAATCATATCCATAACCTGGGCTATCAGAATCTTATATCCGTCATTCCCCAAAAGTATGCCGGGAAAGCATGAGCTGATGTTCTAAAACTCAGAAATCTGATGCTGAGAACAACATACTCATGGCTCTGCCATAAACATAGACTGCGCTTCGGCCTTCATCCCATTCAATCTCCGTATAGGTAATATACTTCAGCTTACTCCTATAAATAAAGCTTTGTAAGATTCTTTAGAGAAAGCAAATATGCTGTGTCGGCTTTCATAAATACAGCAGGCTAATCTATATATACTTACATTTCCCCGAATCAAGACCACAACCTCCGGCAAATGCACCAGATAAACGAATCACAGCAAATGTGTCCGGGAATGAGACACTATGATCAGCCCCCAATTGTATCATTTTTATACCATATAAAATGCCTGTGCAGTTTTTCAAATAATAATTTCCCAGAGCGCATACAAAAAATGGCTTCCTTTCTTCGATAATGCCCGATATTTGGAGAACGAAAAGTGATTGGTACTTCTCTGAAATAGCTTGAGTGCATGGCACAGTTATTGCTTGATTTAATCAATAGATGAAAGGGCGATGCATATGCAGCCATGAGAGTAGCTTCTAATGATGCCTTTGAGAAGAGGTTGGAAGCTATCAAAAGAATAGCCGGGAGGTGGAGTGAAAAAAGAAAAAATAAGGTCAATAGCGGGACCGAATGTATTAAGGAGGTATTTATTTGAGTAAAGAACGGTATGTGCCATTACCGGACAAGGATGCCCCACTTAACGGCCAAATGATCCTGATATGGGTATTTGCCTGGTTGGCCTTAGTATTGGATGTATTGGATTGGCAATTGGTGTCAGTATCGGCTACAGCTATCAGCAAAGAATTTGGTATACCATCTTCGATGATGGGATTTATTCTAGGCGCCCCTTTGTTAGGCGCGGGGGTAGGCGGACTCATTTCAGGGGTACTGTCTGACAAGTTTGGTCGAGTTAGAGTCATGTTTTGGTGTCTGGTCTGGTATTCGTTGTTTACGATCGCTTTCGCTTATGCTAATAATGCGACGACAATGTTGATTCTGAGATTCTTGGTAGGCTTAGGCTTAGGAGCTCAATGGGGTGTTGGAAACACTTTAGTTGCGGAATGCTTGCCTTCGCGAATCAGGATTATGTGTTCGGCTGTAATCCAGACCGGGTTCGCCTTTGGGCCTATGTTGGCCGCTTTCCTGGCCAGGACCATGCTGCCCGCCTATGGCTGGAGGCCTTTATTCTATGTTGGCGCCCTTGGATTAGTAGTAGCAATTCTTGCCAAAATGCTGATTCCTGAACCCGAGGCTTGGGTCAAGACTAGAGACCAGGCCAAAGACAGCGGTCTGCAGATGGGCAGTGTCAGTAAACTGTTCAGCACGGAGATATACGCTTTTACTGGAACAACGATCAGACGAAATACCCTGGGCGCCTTTTTCATGGTGTTATTCACATTGCTGGCATACTGGAGCGCAATGAGTTGGATTCCGAGCTGGCTCGCTACTGATAAACATATGGATATAGTAAAATCAATGAATTATATGATGTTTTTAAATATCGGTGGCATATTTGGTTATATATTATTTGCCTTCATTGCCGACCGCTGGGGGAGAAAGAAACCAGCTTACGTTGCCCTGGCCGCTTCCTTTGTAGCCGTAATGATTTTTGTAAGTATTGATAACAACAACACCCTGTTATGGTACGCCCCGGTATACTCGTTTATAACTTATCCAATCTTCGGCCTGTTCGGAGGTTATATGGCTGAGCTATTCCCCACTGAGGTTAGGGCAACAGGGGTTAACACTATTTATAATCTGGCGCGTATGACCAGTTTCTGGGGGCCGGCGATGTTAGGTGCAGTTGCGGCCGCAACTTCTTTCTCAGTTGCAATTGGAGCAAGTGCAGTCCTGTACGTAGCTGCTATAATTCCTTTGGCCTTCCTGCCTGAGACTATTAAGCGGACAAGTGCTATTCCATCTCAAAAACAGGCTGCATAAATAGTCGGTTAAACAATGGGGATCTATGGGCAGGCATGCATGGAATGGCGGGATACTACCGTCAACAAGAGCTAAAATGCAGTTGTTTGGACACTGGACCAGAAGATCGCCCGGGTAATTAGCCAATATTTTGAAGTATATTCAATTTACTTCGAAAATTGCATATCTAAACTCCTCTTCCATGAGCTGTTGAATTAAATTTCAACAGCTAATTTTTTCAATAAAATAAGGGTGTTTGGTGCAGAATGCAGCGAAATGTCCGAGGCAAGGGTTCGAGCCCCCCGACCTGCTTCAGTGAAAAACAACAACTTATGATCAATTAAATTATTTCCCGGGAAATAATTACATGTTTCGCACCCCGGATATACAAATGCTGTCGAGCTAATCCCGGGCTCGAGAGCAAACCGGTATGCGTCCTTTGGAGAGGTGGCGCCCGGTCCAGGCCAGGAGCAGGATCAAAGCGAGAATCAATATGGTTGACTTAATATCCCGGTTGCGCAACAGTGAGATGCCCAAACCCGTATAAAGGACGGCAGTAGGAATTTTCCCCAGGGCTGAGGAGAAAAAGAAACTCCAGAAGGGGACTTTGCCGATCCCTGCTACCACATTGATTACCGGGGTAGGGAAAACAGGAATGATGCGCGCCAATAAAATGCCCCAGAAAGCCAGCTCTTGGTCGAAATGGTTCACATCATAGCCCCAGCGGGATAGTATTTTCTGGCGAGCCCAGTTGCCTCCTGCCCAACGCGACAGCATGTAGGCCAGGCAGGCGCCCAGCAAGGCCCCTGACCAGGACAAAAAGAAGCCCAGTTTAAAACCGAACAACAAACCGCAGGCGCTGGCCAGTATCACATAGGGAAATACCGGTAAGGCCGCTTGTATGACAAAAAGTCCAAAGGCAGCCAGAGGGGCCAATATGCCAAAGGACTGCACATAAGTGATTACCATGCTGATGCTCACATTGCCTAAACCATAACCCATAGATCATCACATCCCCTGCTCATAGTAAGACGCCGTCAAACGGCGGTATTTACAAATATTCATAGAATAGTAATTTGGTGCATAATGAGGATATACATTGGATATACCCTATACCGGGTAGGTTGTAAAGAGGAATCTTCCCGTCTGTTTCGACAGGTTTCAACCAGCTGACCGCAGCCATAAATTGGCTGTAGTAACAATAGTTGTCCATATCCGTGCAAGTCCTGTTATAATTAGGGTGCAAAAGGGATTAAAGGCGGAGCAAAGAAGCATGGTGCCAAGCCTCCTGACATTTAATACGGTTGACTATCTGCTGCTGCTCATTCTGGTTTTGTGCGCCCTGACTGGATTGAGGCAGGGATTTGTCATGACCGTGGGCAGTGTTATAACATTCGTTGCCAGCATCGTACTGGCGGTCTTTTATTATGATGACCTCTCCATCTATATGGAACGCAGTGTCGGAATCGTCTCCAAGCTGGACCATTTCCTGAGTGAGCATGCCCCTCTGCAGGCTCTGGGGATTCCCTACAGCTTTCTGGTAAAAGGCTATACCATCGAGGAAGCCTTGCATAGTCTGGCCAACTGGTTGGTTCGCCTGGCTTGTTTTTTAGTCATCGCCTTGACCAGCCGGCAGTTGATCTGGCTCAGTTTGGGCTGGTTCGAAAACTTAATCAACGTTGGCCCGGGATCGACTTTGAATCGGCTCCTGGGTACGGTTTTGGCCGTGTTGCAGGGGGCGATCGTCTTGACGGTTTTAATCTGCTTCGCCTTACCGGTGCTTCAGACTGTTGCCCAAATGGGGGTTGATGGCGCCGGAGTCCTGCTGTCCAGCCTGAACCAATCGGTTTTGGTCAGCTGGATGACGGAAGCCTACCGCTGGGGGCAGGCAGCCCTGGGGATATAAGTATAAGAATAAGCCTGTATTAAGACAATAGAGATATAAATTGTGTTAATTTAAGGGAGGATCAGCATTGATAGAAAAACGCAACAACCGTCCCAATGTCTGGGACAGGGGTGACGGAAAACAGCATGCCGCCATTCACGACTTTAGCCGGGGCTATGTGGATTTTCTCAATCAGGCCAAAACCGAGCGTGAAGCCATAGACTATGTGCTGCAGAAGGCACAGGAGCAAGGGTTTATGTCCCTCGAAGCTCAGAATTCAGTCAAATCCGGGGATAAGCTATTTGTCAATCAGAAGGGCAAATTATGCGCCCTGATTATGGTGGGCCAAAACATGGCAGATGGCTTCAACCTGGTGGTTTCTCATGTAGACACCCCCCGCTTGGATCTTAAACCGCGCCCGCTTTATGAAGCGGATAATATGGCTTTGCTTAAGACCCACTATTATGGGGGAATTAAGAAATATCAATGGCCGGCCATTCCACTGGCCCTGCACGGAGTGGTGGTCAAGAAAAACGGAGAGCGTATTAAGGTGTGTATCGGGGAGAAGGAGGATGACGCGGTTCTGGCCATTACGGATCTTCTGCCTCATTTAGCCAAAGACCAGATGGAGAAGAAAATGAACGAGGGCATCAAAGGGGAGGACCTCAATATCGTGGTCGGTTCCTGCCCGGTGCAGGATCTCAAGGAGGATGCCTTTAAGCAGCACATACTGAACCTTCTGCAGCAGCAGTACGGTATAGAAGAAGACGACTTCACCAGCGCGGAATTGCAGGCTGTACCGGCTTTCAAGGCCAGGGAAGTAGGGCTGGATCGCAGTATGATCGGTGCTTACGGCCAGGATGACCGGGTTAGCGCGTATACCGCCTTAGAGGCGGTCTTGAACATGAAACAGCCGGCCCGAACCGCAGTGTGCTTGTTTGCCGACAAAGAAGAAATTGGCAGTACCGGCAACACCGGTTTACAGTCCCTGGCTCTGGAGAACATTACCGCCGAGCTGCTCTCCAAGGCTGGTTTAACTGATTATTATCAGGTGCGTAAAACCCTGGCCAAGAGTTACGCCCTGTCAGCAGATGTCAATGCCGCTGTAGATCCTACCTTCCCCGACGTTTTCGAAAAGATGAACTGCAGTTTTGTGTCTGCCGGAGTAGTTTTAACCAAATACACCGGCTCCCGGGGTAAAGCCGATTCCAATGACGCCAACCCCGAGTTTGTTGCCGCCATCAGGCGTCTGTTCGACGAGGAAAACGTAGTGTGGCAGGTTGGAGAACTGGGCAAGGTGGACATCGGAGGAGGAGGCACCGTAGCTCAATACCTGGCCCGTTACGGTATGGAAGTAGTGGATTGCGGAGTGGCCGTTTTGAGCATGCATTCACCCTTTGAGATAGTTAGTAAAGCCGATGTATACATGGCTTACCGCGCCTACCAGGCGTTTATGGAAAAAATGTCCTGAAAAGCGGATACCTTAAGAGGGGAGGGCTGGCAGTGGAAAAACGCAGATTAACCCAAATGGTCAGGGCTGCCGGGTGAGCTGCTAAAATAGGTCCGGGGACCTTGGAAAAGCTTTTACAAGACATCCCGGTTACGGTGCAGGAAAATATTCTGGTCGGGATGGAAACGCGCGATGACGCAGCTGTGTACCGCCTTGACCGTGATAAAGCCCTGGTTCAAACTGTGGACTTCTTTACCCCCATGGTGGATGATGCTTACCTGTTTGGGCAGATCGCAGCCACCAACGCTTTAAACGACATCTATGCCATGGGCGGTCAGCCGCTCCTGGCCTTGAATATTGTATGCTATCCGACCTGCGAAGATCTCCACACCCTGGGGCAGATCCTGGAGGGAGGCCTGGATAAGGTTAAAGAGGCCGGGGCTTTCCTGCTGGGAGGCCACAGCGTAGATGACAATGAGCCCAAATACGGCTTAGCGGTTACCGGACTGGTCAACCCCGAGCGGCTATTGACCAATGCCGGGGCCAGACCCGGAGACAGGATATACATCACCAAGCCGATCGGCAACGGTATTATAGCCACGGCCATAAAAGCGGAAATGGTTTCGCCGCAAGCGTATGACGAAGCTATATACTGGATGACCATGCTCAATAAGGAGAGCAGCGAGATAGCCGCGGAGATGGGGGTCAATGCGGCCACCGATGTCACCGGTTTCGGTTTGTTGGGGCATCTTGCTGAGATGGCTCAAGCCAGTCGGGTCACGGTGCAGTTGCATGCTGGGGCGGTGCCGCTCATAAGCGGTGCCTGGGACGGTGCTTCCATGGGCTTAATACCGGGCGGAACTTACAACAACCGCACTTACCTGGAAGAAAGAATTAGTGTAGATCCCGGGCTCAATCCGATCTGGCTGGATTTGCTGTACACTCCCGAAACCGCGGGAGGACTGCTTCTGGCAGTCAGTGCCGGGCAAGCCTCGATTCTGGAAGAAGCTATGCAAAAACGACAGATTTTTTGTGCACTTATCGGTAAGGCGGTAGAAGCCTGCTCTTACTCCATAGAAGTGATGGCCTGAAGGGCGGGGGAGGGGAAAACCATGCAGCGCAAAGAATTCAAAATCGGCGATGTGGTCAGGATGAAAAAAAAACATCCCTGCGGCAGCTTTAACTGGGAGGTTACCCGGATGGGAGCCGACATCAAAATAAAGTGCGTGGGTTGCGGCCGACTGGTGATGATTCCGCGGATGGAATTTGAAAAACGCATGATCAAAGTAGAGACCTCGGCTGAAAGTCAATAGCACTTATTTCCTGCTCAGCATAGAATATACTATATCATTCTATGGCTATAAGGGGGGTAAGAAGTGGAGGGTACAAGCAAAGATAAAATGCCCTTTCAAGTCGGGGACCTGGTAAGTGTAAAAAACATGCCCCGGGAAGAACGCTTCTGTATCATCGGATTTAAGAGCAGCCCGGAAGGGCAGCCTGTGGCTATACTGAAAGCGCTGTTTAATGATACCTTTATTACCGAGAAACCCGTATCCGAATTGCACAGCCTGTTGATAAGAGGGGTTTTATAATAAAACCTTTCCAGTATCTTGCATGCTGGGGTAAAATACTGTTATAATAATTTGAAGTCCCTGCTCCGGTTAAAAACCGGAGCCTTTACTCGTATTAGCACGAGTTAGTCCATAGGGAGGAGGTGTAACGATGCGCACGTATGAGATGTTGTTCTTGCTAAAACCCGATTTGTCTGAAGAGGCCATTGCCGAATCCAAGGAAAGACTGCGTACCATCATCGCAGATTTCGGCGGAGAGTTCGTCAACGAGGCCGAAGGCTGGGGCAAAAAACGGCTGGCGTACGCTATTGAAGATTATCATGAAGGAATTTATTCCTTATGGTACTTCAAAGGCCAGCCCGATACTGTTTCAGAATTGGACAGGGTTATCAAAATATCGGACAATTTCCTGCGCCACATCATCATCCGCCAGGATGAGAACTAACTAAAATTCAGGTGGGAGGGAATTTTGTGTTGAACCGAGTGGTTTTAATTGGTCGCCTGACCCGCGACCCCGAACTGCGTTATACCCCGAATGGGGCTGCAGTTGTCAGTTTCACCATAGCTGTCGACCGTAAGTTCAATCGCAACGAAGCCGACTTCATTCCCATTGTGGCATGGAATAAACTTGCTGAAAATTGCGCCAATTACCTGGGCAAAGGCAGGCTGGTGGCAGTGGAGGGCAGGCTGCAGGTACGCAGCTATGAAACCCAGGATGGTCAAAAACGCTGGGCAACCGACGTAGTCGCTGATGAGGTTAAATTCCTCGACAAAGGCGGGTCGTCAGCCAGTGCGCCTGGTTCAGCAGCAGCACATACCTCCTCTGGCCAGGATGGCTGGAATGATGTGGGACAAGAGTTAGTAAACGATATCGACTTCGTTGACCGCAACGGGGATGATGACATTCCCTTTTAGTTAGAGGAGGAATCGTATTTGAAAAAGGAAAAGCGCAAAAAAAGAAAACAGTGCAATTTTTGCGCCGATAAGATTGAGCACATAAATTACAAAGATATTCCTCGGCTGCGCCGCTACGTAACCGAACGCGGGAAAATTTTACCCCGTCGCATCACCGGCAATTGCGCCCATCACCAGCGGCAATTGACAGTATCCATAAAAAGGGCCAGAACCATGGCTTTGATGCCCTATACGTCCGAGTAAAGCTAGCTGACAAGCCCTCTTTTGAGGGCTTGTTTTTATTAGAGGATATCAATTGACCGGCCCAAAGGACTGTTCTCACTGTACCCGAGTTTTTAGGAGGAAATGACGGCTCCTTGTTGAACAGTTTGAAAAGGGGGTGTTATAAATGGCCTTAAAAGGCGATCTGGATATAACCAAAAACCTGAAGATGGTGGAATGGCTTAAGGCTGAATTAGTTCAATCCGTGGGGGCCTTGTTCAAGAGCCTGCTTAACGCCTCTGCCGAAGCAACCGCCGATAAACTTGCGGCTATCATCATTCTAATCTACCTCCTGGGATGCCGGGTGGGGGTGTCTTTTGCCGCCCTGGATCGCGCAGTTAAACTCAAGCTGGAACAGAGTCTGGCCGCAGCTCAGCTTGAAGACCGCTGGTATCAGGATATGACCGCTCTCAATGATCACTTGCGCCACAGAACGAGGTGATAAAATGCCCACCTTCTTAATATACCTGATTTTAACCGTGCTGGCCGGCCTGGTAACGATTGCAGTGCCTGCTCTGACTATGATTTCAGCCTTATTATGGGGCGCCCTGTTGATCATGGCCGGCCTGCATTTGGATGCCAAGAAACTCTTGACCTTATTCGCGGCCAATATAATTATTGTCACAGTCAGCGGGGGAACGGCCAACCTGATCTATTTACTGGCTTTTTATGGAATACCGGCCATGGTGATGGGATTTTTGACTTTAAAACAGGGCAGCTATTATGACGCCCGCCGCTGGGGAACCGTGGCCCTCATAGCCGGGGTAAGCCTGTACCTGGGGGCCTTATATCAATCCGGAGGAGGAAGCTACTTTGCCCAGCAGGTGAACGAGATGGTAATGCAGGCCAGCAGTTATTATGAGAACCAGGGCTGGACCCAGATATACCAGCAAGCGGGGCTGACCCAGGAGGAAATAAACCAGACCCTGCAGAGCATGGGCCTCAACATCTTGCATCATCTGCCCGCTATTTTCTATGTTCAGGGATTACTGGCAGTATTTTTAATGCTGTGGCTAGCCTCTTTTTTCACCTGGAACCAGCATGCCAGCCGTCTAAAAAAGAAACCTTTTGCGCAGGAACTGATGCCCTGGGAACTGGTATGGCTGGTAAATCTGGGTTTGGCTCTGTGGCTTTTAGGCTGGGATGAACACAGCCTCACCTATTATGCAGGCTCGAACATCCTGGTTATCATGGCGGTAATATCATTTTATTATGGCCTGGCCAGCCTGGTTTTTCGCCTTAAATACGAAAGGGGCCGGGGGAGGTCCTGGATGATTTTCCTGCTGGCAGTACTGGCGCTGTTCTTTCCGCTGTCAGCCCTGGGTTTCCTCTGTATTCTCGGCATATTTGACAGTCTCTTGGACCTGAGAAAACCATTTACCGGACAGGAGGTATAATGCGTGAAGGTTATATTGACACAGGATGTTAAAAAACTGGGTAAAAAGGGTGAAATTAAAGAGGTCAGCGACGGCTATGCCAGAAATTACCTCATTCCCAAAGGTTTTGCCCAGGAAGCTACCACTACCCGTTTAAAAGAAACCGAGGATCAAAAGCAGCGTCTGGAAAGGCAAAAAACCAAAGAAGAGAATCAGGCGAGGCTGGTCAAAGACAAACTGCATGGCAAAATGGTGTCAATCAAAGCCAAAACCGGCGGGGGCGACAAGCTTTTTGGAGCAGTTACCTCCCGGGAAATAGCAGAAGTCTTGCAACAGCAATTTGGGGTAATGGTTGACAAGAAAAAGATTGAATTAGGAGAACCTATTAAACATCTGGGTGAATACCCGGTGCACATCAAAATATACCCGGGCATACACGCAGATATACAGGTTAGCGTGGAACCCGGATGATAGGGGCGCATTAAGTGAAATTTAAAAGCAATAAAAAAGACCAGAAAAACCGGGCCCTGTACTGGCAGGTGGAAAACCTCTATCAAAGTCTGGACAGCCTTTACGGGACTCAGGGGCTGGTCTTGCGGGCCAGTAAACTGGATGCCATCGATTTGATCAAGTCAGAGCGTTTGGAAGAGAAGATCCTGGGGCTGCACCGCATACTGGCCGAAGATCCTACTATCAATGAACTCAAGTTTCACGGCAACCTGGAGCAGGAAACCGCTTACCTCGAGGAATTACTGGCCGAGGAAAGTGCCAGGCGCTCCGTAGAAGCGGAATGGCAGAAACGCATCCAGGAAAAGGTGGATCAAAACTATCAGGTCTATGTCAGGGACCTTCAGGTCCAGCTCTTCAAAGAGCAAAATAATTCCCCCGAAAACGCCCGCACTTTAAAAAAGCTGGGATTTATCGAAAAGATGGAAAGAACCGGCTTGAACCGCTCCGCTCTGGAGCTATTGAGGCCCGCCAACATCAAGGAACTGATTGGGCAGGAAAAAGCGGTAACTGCCCTTTTGGCCAAGTTGAACACCCCCTATCCACAGCATCTCATCCTGTACGGCCCGCCCGGGGTGGGCAAGACCAGTTGCGCGCGCCTGGCCTTGGAGATGATTAAAGGCCGGACCTCCAGCTGCTTTGCCGAAGAAGCCCCATTTATTGAAGTGGACGGCACCACCCTGCGCTGGGATCCCCGTGAGGCTACCAATCCACTGGTGGGGTCGGTGCATGATCCCATTTACCAGGGCGCTCGCAGCGACCTGGCCGAGGCCGGCATACCTGAACCTAAACCGGGCCTGGTTACCGAAGCCCATGGGGGAATCTTGTTTATCGATGAAATCGGGGAGATGGACCCTGAACTGCAGAACAAGCTGCTCAAGGTTCTGGAAGATAAAAGGGTTTATTTCGAATCCTCCTACTATGACCCCCACGACGACCGGGTGCCGCAATACATCAAAAAGATATTCGAAAAAGGACTTCCTGCGGATTTTATTCTCATAGGCGCCACAACCCGCAGCCGGGAAAACATCAGTCCGGCTTTGCGCTCCCGCTGTATGGAGGTATTTTTCGAGCCTTTAACCCCGCAGCATATACAGAAGATAGTGCAAATCTCGGCAAACAAACTGGGTATTGAAATGCAGCCCGGTGTACCCGAAATAATCAGCGAATATACCAGTGAAGGCCGCTCTGCCAACAAACTGCTGGTCGACGCCTATGCCCTGGCCTTAAATGAACCTGGGGATCACCGTGAGTCTCGCCTGGTATTAAAACGGCATGTGCATCAAGCCGTGCAGTTCAGCCGCATTACCCCGGTTTCGCCCCGGGTAGAGCTTGATAGCAGTGAGGTAGGCAGGATAATGGGACTGGGGGCTCATCACTATCACGGAGACGTTTTAGAAATAGAAGCCGTGGCTTTTCCCGCTTCCGCAAGCGGTGAAGGCAGTATCCGTTTTAATGACACTGCCGGTTCTATGGCCAGGGATTCGCTGTTTAACGCGGCTTCGCTACTGCGCCAGCAGCTGGCCGCCAACCTAAAAGACTATGATCTGCATATCAACATCGTAGGGGGCGGAAAAGTAGACGGTCCCTCGGCAGGCGCCGCCCTTTATCTAGTTGTCGTCAGCGCCATAACCGAAGTGCCCATAAGCCAGGATGTGGCCATAACCGGTGAGATATCTCTGCGCGGCAAGATCAAACCGGTAGGAGCCATATGGGAAAAAATCCAGGCAGCCAGGCAGGCAGGCCTGCGTAAAATACTGCTTCCGGCAGCGAACCTCAAGGATGTCCCCGCCGGAACCAAAGGCCTGGAAATAGTGCCCCTTGAATCCATCGATCAGGCCTATCCGCACATATTTGCAGGGCCGATTCCCCGCCAATCGGAACCCCTATAAGCCGCTGCCGATGCTATTGACAAAGCCGCCTGAGCAAGCTGTATACTCTTATACAGTATACAAAAACCCCGAGATTCCTTAACTTGCCTTGGTTGACACTAATAAATGGTAATGCTAATATGAGTTTGCCGGCCACTTCGCGAAGGCCTGGTGTGGCGGCTAACTGGTGAATATACCAAGGGGGTGGCCTGATGTCAGCAATCGTTTTGATAGGCAGCCAATGGGGAGACGAGGGCAAAGGCAAGATTACCGACTTTCTGGCTGAAAAAGCGGATTGTGTGGTTCGTTATCAGGGGGGCAGCAATGCCGGACATACGGTTGAAGTTTTGGACCAGCAGTTTAAACTGCACCTGATTCCATCAGGCATTTTATATCCCAATACCCAGTGCATTGTCGGCAACGGGGTAGTGGTGGATATGGGTGAATTAATCAAAGAATTGGATGAACTGGAGAGCCGGGGAATAGACACGAAAAATCTGCGCATAAGTCAGCGCGCCCCGCTGGTACTGCCATACCATAAGAGGATTGACAGCCTGGAGGACCGGGCTTCGAATATCGGAACCACCAAGCGGGGCATAGGGCCTACCTACGCGGATAAAATCAACCGCACCGGGTTCAGAATCGGAGATCTCTTAGATTCCCCGGCTTATTTTGAGCCCCGCTTCGCGGCTCAGGTAAAACAGAAGAACCGCATCATCGAAGAGATCCATGGCGAACCGGGCTTCGATTACCGGGAGCTGCTGGAGGAGTTGCGGGAACAAGTAGAACGCTTGCGCCCCTATATAGCCGATACCTCGTTATTGATTTACCAGGCCATGAAGAACCATAAAAAAGTGCTTTTTGAAGGCGCTCAGGGGACCCTGCTAGATATAGACCACGGCACCTATCCCTATGTCACTTCCTCACATCCCATCGCAGGCGGGGCTTGTGTGGGAGCCGGGGTGGGTCCTACCTGTATCGACCGGGTAATTGGGGTAGCCAAAGCTTATACCACCCGGGTCGGTGAAGGGCCGTTTCCGACCGAGCTGAACGATGCTGATGGGAATATGCTGCAGCAGCGGGGCATGGAATTCGGCACAACCACTGGCAGAAAACGCCGCTGCGGCTGGCTGGATGCGGTGATACTGCGCTATGCCGCGCGCTTGAACGGATTGACTGACCTGGCCATCACCAAACTGGATGTACTGGATGAGTTTGCGGTGGTCAAGATATGCACCGGATATAAATACAAAGGCACCATTATCAGCGAGTTTCCGGAAAGTATAGAGGTATTGGAAGGCTGCCAACCGGAATACATGGAGCTGCCTGGCTGGCAAGAGGATATCAGCGGAATTACCGAGTACGATAAGCTGCCGCACAATGCCCGCCGCTACCTGGATGTCATCTACGACCTCACCGGGGTCAAACAGACCCTGATCGCGGTTGGGCCCAAACGCAGCCAGACCATAGTTCAGGACCAGATTTTTTAACCAGGCCCAGGATTTGAAATAAGGCCGCAGAAATGATACACTATCTAGCAGCGGGCGCATAACTCAGCGGGAGAGTGCTACCTTCACACGGTAGAAGTCGCAGGTTCGAAACCTGCTGCGCCCACCATAGAAAGTAAGTGATACCGGGGTTTTAAAGCCCCGGTATTTTTTATTTTGGGGTATACCTTTTGGCCCCTGGGGGCAGATTTGGGGACAAACTGGTGCAGGATGATGCTGCCTCTACCGCTGTCCCGCCTGTAAGGGGTAACATTGGCCCAACGAAAAAACCCGGATTTCGGGCGGCCAATAAGGTTAAATAAGGCGCTTGGCTTTCATAAATGGTTCTGAGTTCTGGGCGCCTGAGGGACCGACGAATAGAAAGAAGACCCTAAGCCTAGGCGTGGAGACTATGCCGACTTCATCCTGGTATATGCTGGGAGAATCCGGAGGGGATACGGTTATTCTACAAGTAGCGCTGGCGCTTGCCGCATTTCTAATATTCAAGGGCATGAAGCTGGGGGGCGTAACGAATCGGTCAATGCCGTTGGGCAAATAGCCATTTCATAATAACGCTGCTTTTTTGTATATCCATTCCTCTTAACTGAACGGTGGCAGCGGCGTTGGATGAGGCCACCGCGATCCTTAAGTTGCTCAGGTTGCCGCGGGCCTGGAGGGGGTTCTGTGAAACATGCATAGACTGAACGCGTTGCTTGGGAATGATGAAAGTCACTCTGCCCAGATGGCGCGATCTGAGTAATAATCTATTATTCTCCACCTGATAACCGGCATCATTATACTGTGCGTTGCCCAGGGCTGCCCCCAGCAGAGGCAGAATAAACGCAACATATCCCCAGGGCAGGTAGACGGTGCATAAAATAGCGATGATCAGTGCCGGAATGGTGTTGATCAACAAATAGCCCCATTTTGATCTGGCAGGTAATCCGTGCAGTTTCATTGACATGGTGAATTCGGGTGCGATTTTCTCAACAAACCCGGGCAGCTCTGCCTTTGGCAATATTGGGAAAAGCACATTGCCTTCTTCTTTCATGCCGGTAGTACTCATACTTACCACTTGTAAACTGACCATACCCAACGGCTGTCTTAACAGTCCTTCAACTACTTTAATGGCCTGAATGCGTTTAATCGGTATGCTCATTTGATGTTTTTCAAAAAGTCCTCGACTTATAATGATATTATTGCCTTCTCTTCGCAGCTGAAAACCGCCGAATTGCATGATGGTTCCCAGCAGAGACAGAAGCCAGGCCAACAGGATTATGAGGAAGACAACCAGGATAATAAGGCTTATTTTCCCAGCAGCCAGATGACCGGCATAGGCTGCAAATTTACCCCAAACATCCGCTTTGGGAAAGAAATCGTCCAGCTGTGAAATGACAGCCAGGATGGCGCTTAAAACTATGCCAATGCCATTGGATGTGCTGGCCAAAACCAGCAGGGATCGGGTCGATAATTTGTATTCGATGTATTCTGTTTCATTACCGGGTTCCTCATGATGCTGCGTCTTTTCCTGCAGGATATGCTGCAGTTCCGCGGCAATATCTCGCGGCAGGGCCGCCAGCACAAACTCAGCCTGGCTGCCCCCGCCGGCGGTTTCGACCTGAACTTTTACCAGGCCAAACATGCGGTGCAGAATACCGGCAGAAATCTGTATAGTCTGAATCCGTTCGAAGGGGATATATCTTTTCTTTTTTATCAGAACCCCATATTCCACGCGCAGTTCTTGCCCACTGATATAAAATACATAGCACAGCCAGTAAAGGATGCCATAGGCAACCATGAAGGCCAGCAAAAGGGGGAGGCCCCAGAATAGCCAGCGGCGCATCTCTGGCTGGGCGAAGGCGATGAGAAGGAGGGGTATAAGCCCTTGCCCCAGCGAGTAGACAGTGCGCAGAGTAAATTGGAGTATAGCCATAGGGTGAACCCGCTGCGGTTTATACATCTTCTTCTACCACCCGGGCCAAGACTGAAATTCTATCTCTTAAAAGATCTGCCACTTCATCTGCCAGGGCAGGTATCTCATGGTTTCCCGCCGCAGTGGAGATGGTAACGGATGAAAGCCCGAAACGACGAAGCAGCGGGCCCTGCTTGGTATCCACATGCTGCACCCGCACCATTGGAATCAGGGTCCGGGTTTTAATGAATACTCCATGCAGTAAATCGATTTCCTGTTCGGATACTTCATAACGCCAGGTTCTCCAAGTAATCTCAGGTTGAAAAACCACTGCGAAGATATCATATGCCAGGGTAAGAAACAGCAGGACGAAAGTAATCCAGGTGGGCCAATGCTGCCAGTGTTGCTGCGCGATATAATAACCGCCCGGAATAAGAAGTAATAATACTGATTCTATGGCGGCAGAACACCGCCAATATGGCACCGCTTTGGGATCAATAGCTTGTGCGGGATAATTGCGCAAAATATCATCACCTCGCTTCTACGAAGCCTTTATCTTTTACGGTCCAAGCTGCCTGAAAAGACTGGAAAAGGTCAATAGAGCAGCAGTTGCTTGAGCACCTTGTAGTAGATTCAATTATAGTATTATTTCCCCGATAGTGGTAGTTAAGCAAAATGATGCGGAAGAACCGCTTCCGTGACGGAAAAACGCAGATCCAAGACCTGCGTTTTCCATTACCTGTTGCTATTCGATGGGAATGCTCGGAACCAGCGTTTTACATCACTAGCTAACAGCTGCGATATTTCCAGTCCCCGTCCCGCTTGGGAGCCGGAGCGATTTTTTCAACTACGATTTCATGCTCAGCGATCACCTGACTGGCCTCTTCTAAATCACCGCCCTTTACAATAAGGGATATCCCGCAGCAAGTGCTGAGTTGGCGCGGGGTTGGAGCAATCAAGTAATCGATGCCCCGCTCCCGCAGCAGTTGGCTTAATCGCAAGCCTTGATGGTGGTTGGGAAAGAGTATATAAAACCTGTTGTCTGTCTCCACCCTCCAGCCTACTCCCGCAGCATTTCCAGGAAGGCCTGTACCCGGGTGCGCAGCTGTTCGAAATCCTGCTCGCTGTAATCAGTCTCCAGATGCAGGACCGGTATATTCTTCTCAGCCAGGGCCTGTTTGACCAGGTGACTCTCGGTCGAATACAGGTTGCAGAACTGCAAATTGGTGTCAATGATGCCGTCGACCTTATATTCTTCGGCCAGGCGCAAGATATCATCGATGCGGGCCGAATTCGGGGTGAAACAAGCGCAATTGGTCTTCATGTAACGCTCCGCCAGGGCTCGGACTTGTCTTTCCAGGGTTGGGGCGGTTTCATCCACCAGATTTTCGAAATAGCGGGTTCCGGTACAGGATTCTTCAACAACCACTGCCGCCCCGGAAGTTTCTACGATATGGTGCAGCTTCCAGTTGGGGATGGCCATGGGGGTACCGGAGATCATTATCCGCAGGGTGTCTTCAGGGAAAACCCCTTCCTTGCGGCTGATACGCTCTTCCAGTTCTTCGCTTAGCTGGTTGGCCATCTGCGCGCAGCGGGAGGGGTCATCATAAAAAGCGATCTGGGTGACCAGCAGGGCGTCTTTGCCGCTGATGGGCACTGCTGCCGCTTTACGGGCCTCATAGAGGCGCTGCAGGGCTTTTCTTTTATTGTTGATCAGTTTGATGCTTTCACCCAGGGAATCGGCACTGATCTTGCTGCCGGTAAAATCCTCCACCACCTTGATAAAGCTGTGAATCTCACGCTCAAACGCATTGACATCCTGCGCTCGCTTCATCTGCGGGATGTCGATCACATGCATGGGGACTTCGGAAGCCAGAATCTCCCAGGCCTTCTTTTTGCCGTCGCAGGTGGTCTCCCCCACAAACATATCAGCGATGCGGAAAAAGGGGCAGGTTTTATCCAGCCTGGCCCCCACTGAGGCTTTTATCAGGGGACAGGTGTTGGGGGGCAAGACCTTTTCCCCTGCCGCTACCCAGAATTGCGACCCCCCGCATAACCCGGTGGCGATGCCCCCGGCGGCAAAAACGATTTCATCAGGCACATACACACAAAAAGTGCCGAAAACCTTGCCCCCCGACTTTTGGTGCTCAATCAACTCGGCCGGTCTGACCCCATGGATTTCAGATACCACAAAATCATAAAAATCCATGCCCCGAGGCCGTTTCTGCTGCGAAAGATACACTTCTCCAAATACTTCGGGCAGAACTTGACACAGCACATCATGTTTTTCCAGGTCCATGTCCAGATTTGACCACATTTCACGATAGTCAGCCACAAACATACCTCCCCTGTTATTTTGTTAAGATATTCACTGCTTCCCGGACTGGCAGGCCAGCAATGCAGCCCCCAGCGCGCCTGTATACTGGCAGCTTTCGACTACCATTACAGAGCATTCCAGTTCCTCTTCCAGCGCCCTCTTCACACCCCGGTTCAAAGCTACTCCTCCGGTAAAGGCCACCTGCGGTTTTACCCCCATCCGTCTGGCCATAGCGGCCACGCGTTTTCCCACCGACTGGTGCAGCCCGGCTATTATGCCTTCCTTGGGGTTGCCCCTGGCCAAAAGGCCTACAATCTCAGATTCCGCAAAAACGGTACACATGCTGCTCACCGCCAGCAGCTTGTTGGGGTCTTCCACGTTGCCCAGCTCGCTGACTTCCAGGCCCAAAGCGGTTGCCATCACCTGCAGGAAACGCCCGGTGCCGGCAGCGCATTTGTCATTCATGGCGAAGTCTACAACTTGTCCGCTGCTTCCCAGCTGAATGACCTTGCTGTCCTGCCCGCCGATGTCGATGATGGTTCGCACCTCGGGATACAGGTGGGAAACACCGCGGGCATGGCACTTGATCTCGGTTACTATCCGATCAGCGCTGTCAAACGCTACCCGCCCGTAACCGGTTACTACGACGCTTTCCACCCCATGGCGCTCAACTCCTGACAGAGCGAGTAATTTTGCAATAGCCTCATGGCCTGCAGCCCTGGGGTTCCATCCGGTGGGAAGTATAACCCGGTAATAGCTCTGGTCTTTGATCAAAACGCCTTTGGTGGCTATGGAGCCGATGTCGATCCCAATCCCCGTCATTTCTCAATCATCTCCAGCATGGCTTGAACCCTGACCTTAATATTTTCTTTATCCGAATTGGAATAATCACTCTCCAGGTGCAGGTAAGGCAGCCCTTTTTCTTTAACCAGTTTGCCCACATGGTAGGACTCTATATTATAGGTATGGCAGGCCTGCCAGGTGAGGTCGATCACCGCGTCGACCTTAAAATCAGCGATCATGCGCTCTATTAATTCCAGCCGCTGCGGGTTGGGGCTCATACACGAACAGGGAATGCCTAAATACATCTGCGCCAGAGCGATAATGGGGTCATCGATGGTATTGTCATATTGAAGATCCACAGTCTTGTACCCTGAACAGTTTTCCATGGCCACTATGTGGGCTCCCAAGTCTTCAGTTACAGTTATGACCTTTTCGCTTCCCAGGCCCACCGGACACCCGGTCAGGAGTACCCGGGGAGCCGGGGTACCGGTTGGCTTTTCGCGCACATTCTCCAACAACTGCTGCAATTGTCCAATCAGCCCACCTTTGTCGCTGCTGAAGTTGCGCGACCAGGAAACGGTAAGAAGCTCCAGCCCGGTAAACAAGGGCGGGTCTGCCTGGTTCAAATCGAACATCGCTTTAATAAATTTTCTCTCCTGGCCAACCAGTTCCATAGCCTGCCAGAGGGACTCATCCGTGATCCTGGTATTAAGCTCCTCTTCCAGACGTAATCTCAAACGGCGTAATTCATCGGCCCATAAGTCAAATGCAGCCGGACTGACATTGTTATGGGGCAGTTGCATGACGTGTACCGGTTTCAATTCGTGCATGAGCTCGAACATCTTTCTTTTGCCGTCACAAGTGGTCTCCCCGATAACCAGATCCGAGAAATGAAAAAATGGGCAAGTATCTGTGACCGCAAAACCGAATGATGATTTAATCAGGGGGCAAAGATTGCGGGGTAAAAGCACTTCTGCAGCCGGAATAGGTTCTTCCCGGGTTCCGCATAAGCTCACCGGTATGGCGCCCGCGGCCAGTATCAATTCCTGCGGGCAATAGGCGCAATAAATTCCCACCACTTTCCGGCCGCTGGCTTTAGCAGCCTTTATCTGCATAAGGTTAATGTCTCTAGCGTTTGAGAACGGCGCTATATATTGATTAGACATAAACATTCCTCCCCTAGACAGATATAGTGTAACACACAAAAAGTTATACATAAAATAACTAAATATTATCATTAGAAGCAGCCGCCCGGGAAGCCGTTTTTACGCAGATGTCTTCCGGCGGGATTAAGCAAGTGGGCGATCATCAGGTACTAAGCTCTTGATGATATCGCGGTTGTATCAGGAGGGGCTAAATGACATAAACATGAATTGTCGAGAATTTACCGTAATATATACTCAGGCAACGACGAGCGCTCATGCCTCAAGCCTGACCGGCAGGCCTTGACAGCGCGTTAACCCTTCAGGACTTGAAATTTCATGATGACTTTGTTAATATATCTATGCGATTGAAAATGCGGAGCCGTGGTGTAGCGGTTAACATGCCGGCCTGTCACGCCGGAGATCGTGGGTTCAAATCCCATCGGCTTCGCCAATTTTAAGTACATCGCCGATCATCTTAATTAAGCGGGAGTAGCTCAGTGGCAGAGCACCGGCTTCCCAAGCCGGGTGTCGAGGGTTCGAACCCCTTTTCCCGCTCCAGAAAGACCTGGCACTTTCAATATTTTGAGAGTGCCTTTTTTGTTATGGCCAAGGTATTATAGCCCGGGTATGATTAGGCTTATAAAAAGCGCCCAGTTTACGATGTAGCGGGGTTTTTAAGCACCGGCGTTTTTACCTCAAAGTATAATTTGACATAATGGAAGATAATAACAGGGACCTTGACAGAACATATGTTGTATTATATAGAGTGCTAAAAGGATAACAACACCGCTGGATAATCAAGCCGGCGATGGTTTAATAAGACATAAACTGACGCAAGTTAAGGGGTGTCAATAACCCCGTCAGGCTGTGTGAAAAGTCCCGAAATGGGCGATTTAATTCTCCAGAGTGGGAGAGGAACGAGTTATTCCGGTCAACAGACTAGCCTCCGCCCCGAATAAAAGCCAAAAATCGGCTGTAAGTGGGGCCCACAGAATAGTTTTCACACCGTCTGCCATTCTTGTGACACGCCACCCATGTAGTGCGGAGGTTTTAAATAACTCCGTTACCATGACATGGAGAAGGGAGGTATATAGCAATGAGAATAAATGATGTCATGTCGCACAGACCGATTACCATCAGTCCGGACAAGTCCATACAGGATGCTGCGGAGGTATTTTTAAAATACGGTATAGATGGAGCTCCGGTAGTAGATGAAAACCAACGTTTATTGGGGATGGTCACGGAATTGCATTTATATAAGGCTTTAGCCGGCCAGCAGCCTTTGAACGTGCCGGTTAAAGAAATCATGTGTACAGACGTGAACACCCTGGACGAAGAAATGCCGGTAGATATCATTCATGGCTTGACATTTGGCCGCTTCCCCGTGCTGCACAACGGCAGGGTTACCGGCATGTTGACCAAATCTGACGCCAACCGGGTGTATACTAGGGAACTTAAGGATATAACCAAGCGCATGCATGCCGTACTTGATGCCGCCTATAATTCCATTGTCAGCATCGATGAGGACAGGATCATCCGCATATTCAACCGGGCCGCCGAAGAACTGTTCGAAATGAAAAAAGAAGATGTGCTGGGGGCTTTGTATACCGATATATTTCCAGATGGCGCTTTAATCGATATTTTGGAGACTGGAAGGGTGGTAAAGGGTGAAAAGTTCAGCTATAAGGACAAAACCATCCTCAGCAACCGTACTCCCATTATTGGTTCCAATGGCAGCATCATAGGTGCGGTTGCGGTTGCTCAGGATATATCGGACATGGAGAGCATCACCAGAGAATTGAATATAGCCCGGGAAATGAAAGAAAGCATGGATTACTTTTTAAATGAATCACTGGACAGCTTTTTCGTTGCCGACAAAGAGGGCCGGGTTATAAATGTCAACAAGGCCTACACCCGCATCACCGGGCTCAAAGCTGAAGATATCGTAGGAAAATCAATGTATGACCTGGTTGAGCAGGGCTACTACAACAAGGCCGCTACCCTGATGGTTCTGGAAAGCAAACAACCGGTGATGTATAAAGAGACCACCTCAACGGGGAGAGTGGCGCTGTTTACGGGGCTGCCTATTTTTGATAAAGAAGGCGAACTCGCCAATGTGCTGGTCAACATAAAGGATATAACCGACCTGGAATCAGTGGCCGGGGAACTTGAAAAAACCCAGGACATGAAAGACGAATTGCAGGCCGTTATTGAAGCCTCTTTTGACGGAATATGCCAGACCGACGCGCAGGCTAATATCATCCGGGTAAATGATGCCTATGTGCGTATAACCGGGATGTCCCGGGAAGAACTGGTCGGCAAGAACGAGCAAGGACTGGCTGAAGAAGGTTATTATGATCATTCTGTTTCGATGATGGTGATTGAGCAGAAGAGGCCTGTAACAATTGAGCAGAAGTTGAAGACCGGAAAAAGGCTCCTGGTAACGGGCAACCCGGTTTTCGACGATCGCGGTGAACTGATCAGGGTGATAACCAATGCCAGGGATATGACAGAATTGGAACAGCTGCGCCAGGAAATGGAGCAGGCCCAGGAGCTAAGCCGCCATTACCAGGAGGAACTGCAAAAGATCAGGATCAGCGAGGAAAGCAATTTCATTGCTGAATCGCGTCAATCCAAAGATATTATCGACTTGATCGTCAGGCTGGGCCGGGTTGACTCCACGGTATTAATCCAGGGGGAATCCGGGGTCGGCAAGGAAATCATTGCCCGGGAATTGCATAAGAACAGTACTCGTTGTAAAAAGCCTTATATCAAGATCAATTGTGCCGCCATTCCCGAGAGTCTATTGGAATCTGAACTATTTGGGTATGAAACGGGAGCCTTCACCGGGGCCAAAAAGGGCGGCAAGAGCGGTATATTCGAGGTGGCCAACACCGGCTCCCTATTCCTGGATGAGGTGGGGGAAATCCCTATGCATTTACAGGTCAAGCTGTTAAGGGTTTTGCAGGAGAGCGAATTTACCAGGGTGGGAGGAGCGCAACCCATCAAGGTGGATGTCAGGGTTATTGCTGCCACTAACCGCGATTTATCCAAAATGGTAGCTGAAGGCAGGTTTAGAGAAGATCTGTTTTATCGTTTGAACGTAATTCCCATAAATGTTCCCCCGCTAAGAGAAAGAAAAGAGGAGATTGCCCCGTTGGTAAGGCATTTCCTGCAGATGTTTAATGACAAATACGGCTTCAATAAGACCATAACCGCCTCCGCCCTGGGTGTATTGATAGACTATGACTGGCCTGGCAATATCAGGGAACTGCGCAATGTGATTGAGAGAGCTGTGGTCACCAGTGCTGACACGGTAATTGAGGACTTCGGTTTTCTGCAACAGGGGCAAAAAGGCATAAAGCCCATAGTGGAAGGCGATTACCGGCCTGTAAATCTGAAACATGAAGTTGAAGAGTTTGAAAAAACCATGATCAAAAAGCATTTGCTCATACAAGGCAGTCTGCGCAAAGCTGCGCAATCTCTTGGAGCCAGCCAAACCACCATCTGGCGGAAGGCATCCCAATACGGAATCAAGCTGGATGACAAGCCGTCAGGATAAGCTGCTTGTAGAGGTGTAACGGAAATGGAACGGCTGACCCGCAAATGGGTCAGCCGTTTTTGCTCCGGCGGTGTTGGGCTTGTGCCAAAACAGAAAACCACCCTCGATCAGAAGCGATTCAATAATGGGTCGGGAAAAAGTGAAAAGGATAACGTGAACATGGAAATATTTTGGATGGATTTATCGTTTGAACAAAATTTTTTTTTCAATGATTTTTTGACAGATTACTCCATATATTGAGCTGCGGGCGCCTCGATAAGGCCTAGTTCATGGCCTCTGTAAAGCAGATCTACAATTTGTGAATTTACAGAAAAATACAGTTATATCAGCTCTCCTCAGCAGAGGCGGTTCGCTAACAGATTATCTGGCATGAAGGTTGCACAATAAGACAATGAGATTCTCCTGGAAGTACTTGCTGCTGACGAGCTTCAGGGAACAGGGAATCGAACCTTGCAAGGGAGAGCGCGAAAGTGGAGTGGAAAAAGAGGTGATGAGTATGTCTAATATCACTGTTGACCTAAACGGGAAAGTTGCAGCAGTAACCGGCGCTGGCAACGGTATCGGCAAAGCCTGTGCACTGGCCTTGGCCTCCAGTGGGGCGCAGGTGGCATTAATCGATATCTCGCCAGCAGCAGCGGAACAGACTCAGGCAGAAATTGCCGCTCTGGGAGGAAATAGCACCGTTTATGTGTGTGATGTCAGAGACGTGCCGGCTATAAATACAACTTACCAGGCTATAGCGGAGCAATTCGGCAAGCTCGATATTGCCGTCAACTCAGCAGGAGTTAATGTCCAGCAGCGTGGGGAGGATGTCACTGAGGAGGCCTGGGACAAAGTTCTGGGGATCAATGCCAAAGGGGCTTTCTTCTGCAGCCAGGCTGCCGGACGCATTATGATGCAGCAAAACCAAGGCAAAATTATCAACATCGGTTCGGCCATGTCGGTGGTGGGATATGTCAAGCGTTCAGCTTACTGTGCCAGTAAGGGAGCAGTCGCGCAGTTTTCCAAGGTATTAGCGGGTGAATGGGCCCCCTACAACATTACAGTCAATACTGTCGCTCCTACCTTTATTTATACGCCTTTTACAGAACCAATGTTTAAGGATGCGGAATTTAAGGAGGATGTGGAGCGCAGGATATTATTGAATCGCATTGGTGAGGTCAGTGATGTTACGGGAACGGTGTTATTTTTAGCTTCAGATGCAGCCGATTTTATAACCGGTTCAATTGTTATGGTCGATGGAGGATGGACAGCCTGGTAAAAACAGGTATGCAAACGTCTTTAATATACAGCCGCTTTGATTCAAAGCAGAAGCTTTACCCCAATCAACATTGTTAGGAGGACGAAAAAAATATGGCCAGATCAGCATCGGGTTTAATTTCCCAGCTTGATAATTCCCATCTAACCAAGAATCACTATAAAGTGATTAGTGCCGCCGTCCTGGGGGATATGCTGGAGTTTTTTGATTTTACTATCATCAGCTTTGTTATCGCCTTCATTATGGTTCCCTGGGGCCTGACCTACAGCCATTCAGCAGCTATTCTGCTGGCTTCCGGGTTCGGGGCTATCATAGGCGCGGCCGCATTTGGTTATATCGCTGACAAAATCGGACGCAGGCCGATATTTATCTTTACCATATTGTTTAGCGCAGTAATGACCGGTTTGATGTACTTTGTTCCCGAAGGGAACTGGTTGTTTCTGGTAGCGCTGCGCTTTCTGACCGGTTTGGCTCTGGGCGGCTTATACTGTGTTGACCTGCCCCTGGTGCAGGAATTTGTGCCTTCTCAGTACCGCGGCCGGGTCAGCGGAATTGTAACCGCATTTATTCCCATCGGCACCATGATTGCCAGCAGCAGTGCTGCCTTTCTAACCCCGTCTATCGGCTGGAGGGGACTTTTCCTGGTAGGATTGGTTCCCGCCTTGTTATGCCTGTTAATACGGATATGGGTCCCGGAATCACCCCGCTGGCTTATCGGCAACAAACGGTTTGACGAAGCTGAAGCAGCAGTCGATTGGGTTACCGGGCAACACCATGATTTCCGCCAGGCCACGGGTAAAAAGGATCAATGGGTCGACGACCTGCCGCCGGTGGTTAAACAAAGTTGGAGTGAGCTCTTTAAATATCCCCGCAGTATCATAACTACCTGGGGAACCAACATTGCTCAGCAGTGCGGGTACTATTGCTTCACCATGTGGGGGCCAGCATTGTTGGCCCTGGTTATAGGCAGGACACCGCAGGAAGCCGCCAAGCTTTATATATTCGTTACCCTGGGCGGTTTTATCGGCAGATGGTTCTGGGCTTTTATGTCCGACTTGCTGGGGCGTCGTACCAGTGGTATGGCCCTGGGCGCCGGAGCCGCTGTTATGCTGGTGTTCGCCATTTTCAACATCGGGAACTTTATCGGCGGAATCTCAGTGTTCTGGCTGTGCATGATCGGTATCTACTTCTTCGCTGACGGCGGTTTCGCCCTGGTAGGACCCTATGGTTCCGAAGTATGGCCTTCTCAGCTGCGCGCCGCTGGTATGGGGTCTGCCTACGGTATGGGCGGCATCGGCAAGTTGATCGGACCCATGATAGTCGCATTCTTTGCCGGCTCCTCCAACCTGGTAAGCCCCAAGGCAACCGCTGACGCCATCGGTTCAGTTTACCTCTTCCTGGCGGTATGTTTTGTCATCCAGGGTGTATTGTTCTATTTCGCCCGGGAGACCAAAGGAAAAACCATGGAACAGATTGATTTGGAACTGGAAGCGGAGAGAGCCAAGATGCAGCCGCAAACGGCTTAATCATAATCAACACCTGATAACCGCACGACTCTAAAACGTTTAATTATATTTAATCGGAGGGTTTATCATGAGTGAAAACAACGTAAAAATCGATGTAGTCGAATTTATGGGCAAAAAGCTTAATTTCCTGGACTTAGGCAAGGATATCAGTCCGGATATCCCGGTCTATCCCGGCCATATGAAAACTGACTTCTGGTGGCACAAGACTCATGAAGAAACTGTATTCAGCCTGGGCGACAAGAGCAACTACAAACTTGGCTTTGGGGTGAAAGGGATCATAACCTGCGACCACACTTCCACCCATGTTGATGCAGTTTACCATTTTGATCCCAATAAATCACATTTATCAGTGGACAAGATCACCCTGCAGGAGTTGATCACCCCGGCGGCTTGGATTGACCTATCCTTTGTGCCCAACCGCACCCATATAACCCTGGATGCTGTCAAGAAAGGCCTGGATGCCGCGGAAGTAACCCTGAAGCCCGGCATGAGTCTCTTGTACTGGACCGGGATCGAGCCGTATGGTGTGACCGATCCGTTCTATTATCTGAGCCAATATCCGGGATTGGATGAAGAGGCTACTACCTGGCTCCTGGATCAAGGCTTATTGAACATCGGCACTGATGCCGCCAGCCTGGATACCCCTGCTGATCTGGATTATCCCAACCATTCGGTTCATGCCGAAAGAGAGGTAATCCATACCGAGAGCCTGGTGAATATCACCAAGATCCCGCGGCACAAGGACTTCTATTATGCTATGTTCCCGCTTAAATGGGTCGGCTTAACCGGCAGCCCGGTAAGGGCCTTCGCCATCTGGGAAGACTAGGCGGATAATAAACAAAACTAAATATTGAGGGCAACTGGGGGTCCCGGCAGCCCTGGAAAGCAGCCCAAGGCTGTCCCCCCTCTTCTCCAGGGATGAATTGCAGCAAAAATCATTACCAGGACCGGGACCCCATTTTAACTCAATATAAATATTTTTTTAAACAGGTATTTCCTTTGGCACTGGAGGGTGAGGTATGAAATGGCAGGAGCATTATAAGGACAGGACCTGTGCAGCGGCAGAAGCTGTGCGTTGTATAAAATCTGGCCACACGGTAGTGGTTGCCCACGCTTGTGGTGAACCGAGGTCATTGACCGGGGCCATGAGCGACAGGTACGACGAACTGGAAAACGTCAAAGTAGTGCACAGAATAGGTATGGGTGAGTGCAGATATGCTCAACCCGGAATGGAGCCGAGTTTCCGCCATGTGTCCCTGTTCGGCGGCCCTAATACCAGGCAGGCCATCAATAGCGGCCGGGCCGATTATTTACCCAGATTTATATCAGAGATTCCGGCGTTGTTTATAAATGGGATTATACCGGTAGATGTAGCACTAATAACAGTTTGCCCGCCGGACCAGCATGGTTATTGCAGCCTGGGAATTTCGGTGGACTACACGCTGCCTGCGGCTAGAAAGGCCAAAACAGTTGTTGCCGAGGTTAACGAGCACATGCCCAGAACCCACGGTGATTCCTTTATGCATGTCAGTGAGATCGATTACTTTGTTCACAGCAACCGGGAATTGATGGGTATAGAGCGGGCCCCATTCACCGCAGTGGAAGACGCCATAGGCAGCTATGTCAATACCTTGATCAAAGACGGGGATACCTTGCAACTGGGAATCGGAGCTATTCCTGACGCAATATTGTCTTATCTCAAGGGCAAGCATGATCTGGGGATTCACACCGAGATGTTCTCCGATGGGGTAATGGAGCTTACGGAAATGGGTGTGATCAACGGCTCACGGAAAACACTGCATAAGAACAAGATCGTCTCCACTTTTATGATGGGCAGTAAAGAGCTTTATGCCTGGGTAAACGACAATCCCTTTATTGAGATGCACTCGGAAGATTACGTAAACAATCCCTATGTTATCGGTCAGAACGATAACATGGTCTCCATAAACTCTGCTTTGCAGGTTGATGTTCTGGGACAGGTAGCGGCTGATCAGCTGGCTGGCCAACAATACAGCGGGGTAGGCGGACAGGTGGATTATATCCGCGGTATTCACCTCAGCAGGGGCGGCAGATCTATCATCGCCATGCCGTCAACCGCCGCCAAGGGTAAAGTCAGCCGCATTGTGCCCGCGCTGTCACAGGGAACAGCGGTAACTACCAGCCGCAATGAAGTGAGCTGCATTGTTACAGAATACGGAATTGCCATGCTGGAAGGCAAGACCAACCTGGAAAGACTTAAAGCATTGGTAGCTATAAGCCATCCTGATTTCAGAGATGAAATCATGGCGGAAGCCAAAATACTGTACTACGGCGCCTAAGACATTGATGCTGGTACCAACAAACAGAAAGGATGAATGGATAAATGGATTTCAAACTGGGTGAAGAGTATGAAATGCTTAGACAATCAGTTAGGGATTTCGCCGAAGGAGTCCTGGCTGCCGGAGTTGTTGATAGAGATGAAAAAGAATATTTCGATCGCTCCATTTACGAGAAGATGGGCGAACTAGGACTTACAGGAATACCTTTCGAGGAAAAATACGGCGGGGCCGGCATGGATTATCTGGCCTATGCTATCGCCGTGGAAGAACTGGGCCGGGTAGACGCTTCGGCCGCCGACACCCTTTCCTCCCATGTTAGCCTGGGGGCCTGGCCCATATGGAGGTGGGGAACTGAAGAGCAGAAGATGAAGTACCTGGTTCCTCTGGTCGAAGGCAAGAAATTGGGGGCCTTTGGTCTTACCGAAGCCGGTGCCGGCTCTGATGCTGTTGCCATGACCTGTAAAGCTGTTTTGGATGGAGACAGCTATATATTGAACGGAAGGAAAATTTTTATAACCAATGCCGAAGCTGCAGATACTTATGTAGTGTTTGCCCGCACCGGGCCCAAAGAAATGAGGAGTAAAGCTTTCAGCGCGTTCATAGTTGAAAAAGGAACTCCGGGATTCACTTTCGGCAAATTCGAAAAGAAGATGGGGCTCAGGGGCACGCAGAACTGCGACCTGGTCTTTGAAGACTGCCGCATTCCCAAAGAGAACCTGTTGGGCCAAGAAGGCGAAGGCTTTAAGATGTCTATGGAAACACTAGATGGCGGAAGAATTGGTATCGCTGCCCAGTCGGTAGGCATAGCCCAGGGGGCTTTCGAATTAGCCTTGGCTTACGCAAAACAGAGAGTGCAATTCGGCAAACCTATTTCAGCTTTGCAGGCCATACAGTTCAAACTGGCCGATATGGCTTTGGAAGTCAAGGCATCGCGCCTTCTAACCTACGACGCCGCCTGGAGAAAGAGCCAGGGTCTGGATTTTGGAACTGATGCCGCCATGGCCAAGCTCAAAGCTTCGGAAACCGCCAACCGGGCGGCCAATCAAGCTGTGCAGATTCATGGAGGCTATGGATACACCCGCGATTATCCGGCGGAAAGAATTATGCGGGATGCCAAGATAACCGAAATCTATGAGGGAACCAGCGAGATTCAGAGAGTAGTCATAGGCAACGCCATTTTACGTTAAGCGGAGGGAAGCAGAACATGAATTACAGCGAAAAAATCAAGCATTGGGAAGATATGAGTGTAGGCGATTCCGCTTCATTTACCAAAACCATCACCGAAACCGATGTTATTCTCTGGGTTGGTTTAACCGGGGATATGAACCCCATTCACATCGACAAGGAATACAGCAAGACTACACGCTTCGGGGATGTTATCGTACCTGGATTAATGGTGGCAGGACTTATTTCCACCACGGTTACCATGGCTACCTTTGGAAACGTTTATGCCAATCAGAACATCAAATTCCTCAAGCCGGTATATATTGGCGACACCATTACCGCCACCGCAACCATTATAGAAAAGCTGGAAGACAAGCACATGGTCAAACTGGAGACCAAGTGTGTTAATCAGAAGGGCGAAGCGGTCATGATCGGCCAAGGCATGGAGTATATCCTGAAGGAATAATGGAAAAATGGGGAGGGTTTGATAAAAATGGCCTTGAAGACAGCGCAACAATACCTGGATGATCTTAGATCAAGAAATATCGAATTATATATGTTCGGCGAAAAAGTTGAGAACTATGTGGATAATCCCATTATCAGACCGTCGATCAATTCTGTGGCTATGACTTATAAACTGGCCTTGGATCCGGAATATGAGGATATCATGACTGCAACCTCCAACCTGACCGGACAAAAGATCAATCGTTTCACCCATTTGCACCAAAGTACTGAAGATCTGATTAAAAAAGTCAAAATGCAGAGACTGATGGGGCAGAAGACCGGTTCCTGCTTCCAGCGTTGTGTGGGGATGGATGCTTTCAACGCCGTGTACAGCACCACTTATGAAATCGACCAGGCTTATGGAACCGAGTACCATCAGCGCTTCGTCAAATTCCTGGAATACGTGCAGGAGAACGATATGGTGGTAGACGGTTGCATGACCGATGCCCGGGGCGACCGCAGCAAATCACCTGCACAGCAGCCTGACCCCGATGCTTACCTGCATGTGGTGGAAAGACGGGAAGACGGACTGGTGGTGCGGGGCTGCAAGCTGCACCAGACCGGGATGATAAATTCACATGAGATACTGGTTATGCCCAACAACAGCCTCAAGGAAGACGAAAAAGACTGGGCAGTATGCTTCGCAGTACCCGTGGACGCGCCGGGGATGATCTATGTTTACGGCCGGCAGGCCAGCGATACCCGCAAACTGGAAGGCGGAAAGGTGGATATCGGCAATATCCATTTTGGCGGGCAGGAAGTAATGACCATTTTCAATAACGTTTTTGTCCCCTGGGAAAGGGTTTTTATGGATGGAGAAACCGACTTCAGCACTATGGTGGTGGAGCGATTCGCCGGTTACCATCGCCAGAGTTATGGCGGATGTAAAGTAGGGGTAGGCGACACCCTGATCGGCGCCGCCAAGGCTATCGCTGACTATCAGGGAGCCTCCAAGGCTTCCCATATCAAAGACAAACTGGTGGAGATGTGCCACTTAAACGAGACCCTGTATGGCTGCGGGATTGCCTGTTCAGCCGAGGGCAGGAAGACTGCGGCGGGAAACTATCTGATCGACCAGCTTCTGGCCAATATCTGCAAGCAGAATGTAACCCGTTTTCCGTATGAGATCGCCCGGCTGGCCCAGGATATAGCAGGCGGCTACTTTGTTACCATGCCCTCTGAAAAGGATTTCAACAACCCGGATATCGGACCTCTGGTCAAGAAATATTCCACCACCCAGAATGATGTGCCGGTCGAACACCGGCAGCGCATGGCCCGGCTGATTGAAAACCTGACCCAGGGAGCGGCCGCAGTGGGCTATCTGACCGAGTCCATGCACGGGGCCGGGTCGCCTCAGGCCCAGAGAATCATGATCACCCGGCTGGTGGATATGGAACACCGTAAGGAACTGGCTGAAAATCTATGCGGGGTGAGGGAGAATCCTGACATAGATTGGTAAACACCGTGGGCGTTGAAAACGCTGCGGGAGCAAAAAGGGGAGGGGGTATGCCCCTTCCCCTTTTGCTTCTGTTTGGATTCGGCCCATTGCAGAGAGGGAAGTTATGAAGTTGTATATCAAGTACTGCGGCGGCTGCAATCCCGTTATTAATCGCAAAAAGCTGGTCAACGAAGTTGTGAGCCAATTAAAACAGTACACTGCGCTTGAGCTTACAGAACAAGGAGCGGATGTGGGTCTGGTTGTAGGCGGGTGCCCGGTTTGCTGCGTGAACCTCGACGAGATCAAAGCAAAAGCCAGGAATTTCGTCCTGGTAGGAGGGGAGCTGGTAAACGGTATCAAGGTGCCTCCCGAGCAGCAAGCCGGCGTTGTAGTGCAGCAGATACTAAAGAGCGCTGATCATAACCGGCTGGGCGAGGTATCATGATGCACTCATCCGCAGTTCCTGGAAGGTAAAACAGAATACAGGCCCGCCGGGTGCTGACAGGCTTGACATAATTGACTAAACCCGGCCATATATTATAGAATATCCCTGTTAGATTGATGCTGTGGGAAAGCTGATTAAGAACCGGCTGAAACATGGATAAAAATTGGCGCCGCGTGGCCGGGGCAATGATTTCAGCACAGCTGGTCCCGAGATTTTTCTATATGTAATAGGGGGAGGATCCATTCATGAATAAACATATCGCTACCATCATCAAGCCCAGTATAAGAAAGTCTGAAAATACCACCAACTGCCGCGAATGTGCCACTTCATGCCAATCCGCATGTAAAACATCCTGCACCGTGGGCAATCAGGTGTGCCGCCAGGAAGCATAGCTTGATCATGAACAGGGGCAAAGCCCCTGTTTTGACGTGCCTATAATTTGCTGGCCGCGGTGGGAGGGATCGTCTTCTGTTCTGGCAAGATTATGACTACAAGGCCAACCTGCATGTATTTCCCTGGAAAGATGATTATTTTGCGGTCGATGTGAACAGCGGCGCGGTTCACGTCCTGGATCAGCCTGCCTATCTTTTGCTGGCCGCTCTTATGGAGACCAATGGCGATTGCCGGCAAGCCCGGAAAAGACTGGCAGATCAATTGCCCGCCCACACCCTGGATGAAGTCTGGCAGGAAATTGAACAGCTGCATCAACAGGGAGCGCTTTTTACCGAATTGGATGCGGTGCGGGTGGACACCGGCCAGATGGTCCTCAAGGCATTGTGCCTGAATGCGGCCCATTTGTGCAATATGAATTGTAAATACTGTTTCGCTGCACAGGGCGATTTTGGTATGAAACCCGGATTGATGAGTTTTGATGTAGCTCAAAAAGCGGTGGATTTCCTGATCGTTCACAGCAAAGGGCGCCGGCACCTGGAGATCGACTTTTTCGGCGGGGAGCCGCTGCTGGCAGCGGGGATGTTGCAGCAACTGGTTCAATATTGCCGGGCTTTAGAACCTATTCATAACAAGGAGTTCGCTTTTACTTTAACGACCAATGCCCTCTTGCTCGATACAGATATTATAGAGTGGGTAATAGCCAATAAAATCGGGGTGATTTTGAGTCTGGACGGACGTCAAAGGGTGCACGATCAATACCGTCCTTTAAAAGACGGGTCAGGCAGCTATGCTGCGGTTGTCCCCAAAATTAAGGCCATGGTGGCGGCAAATCCAGTCTCTTACTATGTACGCGGCACCTTCACCAGGCAGAATCTGGATTTTGCGGAAGATTGCCGGCATCTGCTGGAATTAGGTTTTTCAGCGCTTTCCCTGGAGCCGGCGGTAGGGCCTGACAACGGATATGCCATTCAGGATGCTGACCTCCCCCGGGTAAAGCAAGAATACGAGCGCCTGACCGAGATTCTGATGGAGCGTTCCCGATCGGGACAGGCGGTGCACTTCTACCATTTCAATCTGGATATGCAGAAAGGACCCTGCCTGGCCAAGCGCTTGACCGGCTGCGGCGCCGGGGTGGAATACCTTACAGTCACTCCGGAAGGGGACCTGTATCCCTGCCACCAGTTGGTGGGAGAAGCTGGTTTTTTGATGGGCAACGTTGTTCAGGGAGAGATTGATTACGGCATTAAACAACGTTTTTCGACATGCCAGGTTCATGATAAGGAATGCGTCCGGTGCTGGGCCAGATACTATTGCGGGGGTGGTTGCCTGGCGCAGGCCTATCTGCAGAATGGTGATTTGAACAAGCCTTATCCGGTGAGTTGCGAGATGCACCGCAAGCGGGTGGAGGCTTCGATTTTCCTGGATTATTATAGGCGAATAGGAAAAACATGATCAAAAAAGCAGGAAAAATAGTACCAGGCATAGAATATAGATAACGCTAAATAAAAAACTATGGAGAATTTTGTCATGCTTGCTTATTTACGACAACGGAAGCAGCTCGTGCCAGCTAGCTGTATTACCTTGGCTTTTACGATCTTTTCTTGTATGTGGCTACTTGCTGCCAAAGCCTCCGCCATCGCCGTAATCGTTGATGGTGAAACCCAATTTCTGGTAGCATCCCGCCAAGAAGTCCTGCAAACCCTGACGCAAATGGAAATAGACAAAGAAGGCCAGGTAGGTTTTGACCTGGAGATGGGCAATGAAGTGGAATTCAAAGAGGTTTTTGCTCTTTCCTCCAAGCTGGTTCGCGCCGAGCAGTTGGCGGCCTTGCTTGAACAGAAGGTTGACTTTAACGCCGTTGCGACAACTATCATGGTAAACGGCCAGGCTGTAGTCAGTCTGGTGAATGAGGACGAAGCCCGGCAATTGGTGGAACAATTCAAGGGCGAGTTTGGAAGTGTTGATCAAGGCGAAAAGCTCATTCAGCTGGGATTTGAAGAACAGGTCGAGGTAGTCGAGGAAAGGGTTGCGCTGGATCAGATCTGTACCCGCGAACAGGCCTATGATCTCATCAAGACCGGTACTCTCAACCCCGAGAAATATATAGTGCAGGAAGGCGACAACTTGTGGCTGATTGCACGGCGCAATGATACATATGTGGATGAAATCAAAAAGTCCAACAACCTTACTTCAGAAAATTTAAGCCTGGGTCAGGAATTGATTGTGGTCAAGACTAAACCCTTGCTCACCGTAGTCGCTCAGGTTGAGGGCGAAAAGGTGGAGGCCATTCCTTATGAAACCCAGGTGGTTGTGGATGCCAGCGCGCCGGCTACGGTCAGAGTAAGAGAACAGGGCAGTGACGGGGAAAAGAAGATTACCTACCAGGCGGTCAAAAAGAATGGAGTCATCGCAGAGCGAGAGATTACCAGTGAAGAAATACTCAAGAATCCGGTAGCCCGGGTTTTGGTCAAAGGCAATCAGGTGGTACAGGTGGCATCACGCGGCAGTTCCGGCATCAGCAAAGGCGTCCTGGATTGGCCGGTTTACGGGCCTATCAGCCAGTATTATCGGGGAGGACACCCGGCTATCGATATTACCGGAAAGACCGGTACCAGCCTGCGGGCCTCAGGCAGCGGGTATGTTGTATCCGCTGGCTGGAATGGCGGTTATGGCAACTGCGTCGTCATCGACCACGGCAATGGTTATTCCACCCGTTATGCGCATTGCAACAGCCTCAATGTATCTGTGGGGCAAAAGGTATCCCGAGGGCAGGTTATCGCTACCCTGGGCAGCACCGGACGCAGTACCGGCCCCCATTGCCATTTTGAAGTGATGTACAACGGTTCAACTGTGAACCCCTTGAGTGTTTTGAAGTAATGATAAATAATTCACCCTGGCCGTCTCTGGCCGGGGTTTTTATATTTTGTGTACTAAAAGGAGGCAGACCCAGTGTATGATGTAATAATCCTCGGTGCCGGACCAGCCGGGTTGACTGCGGCGATTTACACCGGACGGGCTAAATTGTCTACCTTGGTTTTGGAAGCGGCTATGGTAGGCGGCAATGCCGGCATTGCCGACCTTATTGAGAATTATCCCGGTTTTCCTGAAGGCATTAATGGCAGCGAGCTGATGGCCCGTTTTAGGCAGCAGGCCGAAAACTGCGGCGCCGAGATCCGCTATGATGAGGTCCTGGATATCGAGCGGTCAAGTCGAGGCATCCTGGTAAAAACCCGCTGTGGAGAGTTGACCGCGCGAGCGGTTTTGGCGGCTACCGGAGCCAGGCGCAGGGAACTGCAGGTCCCTGGAGAGCAGGAGTACTTGGGGAGAGGGGTTTCCTACTGTGCCACCTGTGATGGCGCCTTTTTCAGGAATAGTCCAGTAGCGGTGGTCGGGGGCGGAGATTCAGCAGTAAAAGAAGCCTTATACCTGGCCGGCATCGCTTCAGAGGTTTATCTTATACACCGCCGTGAGGGCTTCCGTGCCCATCAGGCTCTTGTGGAAAGAATGCACAGCAATGAGCGTATTGTTCTTAAGCTTAACCAGGTGGTACAGGGGATAGAGGGTGATCAGAGCGGGGTCAAACAGCTCCTGGTAAAGGATGTCAACGATGGCAGCATCAGAATTATACCGGTCGAAGGCGTATTCGTCAGTATCGGCATGGTGCCGGCCGTTGGCTTTCTTGAGAACCGCCTGGAGACGGACAGCGGATATATCGTGGTCAATGAAGAGCTTATGACTTCCATGCCCGGTGTTTTCGCGGCTGGAGACATCTGTTCCAAAAAGGTAAGGCAAGTTGCCACCGCAGTTGGGGACGGGGCTCTGGCAGGGGTAGCAATTACTGAGTATTTAAAGGAGTAGCACCAGGATTTGTCTTGTCATTCCCCAAGACCGGCATAGTATAATGGGATGCGAGGGGAGTGGGAATTTTGTCGTCCGTTAGATTTGATGGGGTCAAGGTGCCCCTGCTTTTAATTACTGTATTTATCATTATTATGATTTTGGTCAAGAACAGCCATGTTCTGCAAAGGTTTATGGTCAATCAGGAAATCCGTTTGAGCACCTCTCAATATGAGGTGACCAGCACGGAGCATTTTGACGTTAAATATCTGCCTATTGATGAAGCCTATGCCCCTATGGTGGCCGCTGTGGCAGAAGATGCCCGCCAATCGGTAAGCGGCATGTTCGGGGAACAGCCTCCAGAGCGAACTACCTTGATTATTTATCCCGACAGCGCCAGCTTGGCCAAAAGTTTTGGATGGAACAAAAACGCCAAGGCCATGGGGGTCTATTGGGGAGGATCGATCCGGGTCTTATCGCCCGGGGAATGGCTGAAAGAACCCAGTCAGGAGGCCTTTATCCGGGAAGGCCCGGTTTATCATGAATACGCGCATCTTATGGTGGATGAGGTCACAGAGGGGAATTACTCGCGCTGGCTTACCGAAGGCATAGCCCAGTATGTGGAAAAGCACCTGACCGGATTTGAATTTGCCAGTCCGGCGGTCAGGAACAGGGAGGTCACCCTGTATTCGCTGCGTCAGCTGGATAAAGACTTTGACAGCCTGGAAGAAAGCGTAGCTTACTGGCAGTCTTTACAGATAGTGGAGTATATTGTCGATCATTACGGAGAAGCTGCCATATGGCAGATCCTCAATGACCTGGGTGATGGTTATCAAATCGATGGAACGGTGGAGAAGACCCTGGGATTGAGTTATGAACGCTTTGAGGATGAAATGCTCACGGCTTTGGAAAAAGAATGGATTAGAGGGTGTAAGGTTTGAACAACAGGATGATTATAACTGGAGGTAATCCTCTTTTTGGCAAGGTGCGCGTCAGCGGCGCGAAAAATGCCGGCCTGGTATTGATGGCGGCCAGCATCCTGGCGGAAGGTGAGACCATACTGGACAATCTGCCCCGCATCCGGGATGTTGAAGTGATGACCCAGATCCTCAACGAGATAGGGGCCGACACCAGGTGGAACTCTGACGACAGCCTGTCTATACTGGTCCCCGGAGGGTTGCTTGGCCGCACCACGTCTTACGAACTGGCTAAAAAACTCCGGGCCTCCAATCTCTTGATGGGCGCCTTGCTGGGGCGCCAGGGAGAAGCGGTGATTTCCCTGCCGGGCGGATGCGATATCGGTTCCCGGCCTATGGATCTGCATCTTAAGGGTGTACAGGCCCTGGGGGCGATCACTCAGATCGAACATGGCTATATATACGCTCAAAGCCATAAACCGGGGGGAGCGCGGGTGTATCTGGATTTCCCCAGCGTCGGCGCCACCGAAAATATTATCATGATGGCCAGCCGCACCCCGGGTATGAGTGTGATCGAGAATGTGGCCAAGGAGCCGGAAATCGTCGATCTCGCCAATTTTCTCAACTCCATGGGGGCCCGCATCAGGGGAGCGGGAACCGATGTGATCAAAGTTGAAGGGGTTTCACAGCTGAAGCCCTGCCGCTACGCCATCATACCTGACCGGATCGAGGCCGGAACTTATATGGTTGCTGCTGCCATATCCGGCGGGGAAGTAAAGGTGCAAAACGTCATCCCCACTCATCTGCATCCGGTTATCGCCAAGCTGCAGGAGACCGGGGCCTATGTTGAGGAATGCGATGAGGGCATATTGGTCAGGGCCGGGGAAAACATCCATCCGGTAGACATCAAGACTTTGCCTTATCCTGGCTTCCCCACAGATATGCAGTCCCAGATGATGGCCCTGCTATGCCGCAGTCAGGGCTCAAGCGTCATCGTGGAGAATGTATTTGAAAACCGTTTCCAGATCGTTGATGAGTTGAAGCGCATGGGCGCCAACATTAAGGTAGAGGGCCATACCGCTATTGTAGAGGGGCAGCCCCTTTTGTGCGGCGCCCGGGTGAAAGCCACCGATTTGCGCGCTGGAGCAGCCCTGGTTTTGGCCGCCCTGGCCGCCAGGGGCGAGACCATAATCGACGATGCCGGCCATATTTTCAGGGGTTATGAGAAGATGCCCGAGAAGCTGACCAGACTGGGGGCAGCGGTGCGAACCGAGTAATTTCCCCGCTGATCAAATCCGGGCACATTGCTATAACCATATCAGCCCAGAGGCCTTCAGGCCTCTTCAGACCGTCGACAAAAGCGAATAACTGCGTTGCTCAATAGGTCCGCTCAATCAACGTACTATTTGTACGCCTCAATCGCGGTCTTATTGAGCGCCTTGCTCTTCGCTTCCGTCGTTCGCTCTGCCCAGCTTGTTGACTTTATCAACAAGCTGAAGAGGCCTGAAGGCCTCTTTTTTTATGGGCAGATATCATGGAATAATTAGTTCTCAGCAGCACAAGCTATAGGGAAAAAAAGCAGGGATTGGATGTGATTAGTTGATGAAAGAAGTGGGAGTAAAAATCTGGCTGGTCTTTGCCGGCTGTTTTTGCACCGGTTTGCTGCTATTTACCCTATTATACACTGGTTTGGGAAATAGCCAGCCAACGGTCGTTCCACAGCAGGCGGAGGGGAGCATCAGTGAGGTGGCGGCTGCAGTAAGCCCTTCGATTGTGGGCATCAATAATTTTCAGCAACAAGGGGATGTTTATGATCAAATCAGCGTTGAGAGCACCGGATCCGGCGTTATTATTGACTCTGAAGGGCATATCGTCACCAATAACCATGTGATCAAAGGGGCCGATCGCATAACCGTTACCCTGGCAGACGGAAATGAAAAGGAAGCGCAGCTTATTGGCGCAGATCCCCAGACCGATTTGGCTCTGATTAAAATACAAGTGGATGGCAAGCTTTCGCCCATCATCTTTGGCGATTCCGAGCAGTTGGTAGTTGGCCAGCAAGTAGTGGCAATAGGCAATCCCCTGGGTCTGCGTTTTGCTCGTTCGGTTACGGCTGGAATCGTCAGCGGCCTTAACCGCTTGCTGGCTACCGAGGAAGGCAGCGCTTTTCGCCTGATTCAAACCGATGCAGCCATCAACCCGGGCAATAGCGGCGGGGCTTTAGTCAACCTGGATGGGCGGCTGATGGGTATCAACACCGTAAAAATCGTCGAAGCCGGTTTTGAAGGCATGGGTTTTTCAATCCCTTCCAATCAGGTGCAAAAAGTGATCGATCAGCTCAAGCGTCATGGCAAAGTGATACGCCCTTTTCTGGGGATAAGAATTCTGGGGGAGATAAATGGAGAACAAGCCCGGCATTTCAGCCTTCCAAGCAGGTCCGGGGTAGTGGTGGAGCCGGTCGCTAAAAGCCCGGCCGCTAAAGCTGGAATCAAATCTTACGATATAATTATCAGCATCGATAATGAGGATGTGGCAACCGGCCTGGAGCTGCAGGAGAAGATCGCTAACCGCAAGGTGGGGCAGAGCATAGAAGTTAAACTGCTGCGGCTGGTGGGGGGCGACCTGTCTCAGGCTCAGGTGATAACCGTTCCAGTGGTACTCCAGGAAGGATAACCACCTGAGAAGATCCTGGCCACAGGCCTTTTAAAGGGAGCAGTGCAGTTTTGAAAATACGTATAATTTCCGTAGGGAAAATTCGGGAACCGTTTTATCAGGCCGGAATTCAAGAGTACGTTAAACGCCTCACCCCATACAGCAATGTGGAACTTGTAACCGGTTTTGAGGAAAAGGCCCCGGCCCGGCCTGGCGATCAAGACATCATTCAGGTAAAACAGAAAGAGGGGCAGCGCATCCTACAGCAGATCGCTCCCGGGGAATACCTGGTATTATGTGATGTGCAGGGACAGGCCGGCAGTTCTACGGAACTGGCAGCCAGGGTCGGGCAATGGATGCTGAGCGGCAAATCCCGGATTAACATTGTAGTCGGCGGTGCTTACGGACTGGACAGGGGAGTAATAGAAGCTGCTCACGAGCGGATATCACTCTCCAGGCTGACCTTTCCGCACCAAATGGCGGTGTTGATACTGGTTGAACAATTATACCGCACTTTTAAAATACTACGCGGCGAACCGTATCACCACTGACATTAACAAATGCCATATTCACCAAGATTAGAAATCATCTTGCCAAGATAAACTGCAGGCTTTAGAAGTTGATCAGAAATACGGGAGTATGGGCTTTAAAAAAGAGAAGGAGAAAGCGGGAGGAGGACTATAATGACAAACATAGTGATCGTAGGGGGAGGGATGGGCGGCAGTACCATCCTGAGGTCATTCCACGGTATCGACACATTCCGGGTTTTGGGTATTTGTGATGTAAACCCGGCGGCTCCCGGTATGCGGCTGGCACAGGAATTGGGGATACCGGCCTTTTCAGATTTAAAAGAGATGCTGCAATTGCCGGCACTGGACATTATCATTGAAGCCACCGGAAATGGCCGGGTGCGCGAACAAGTGATGACTGCCAAGCCCGATCATGCCACATTGATGGATTCTGCCGCCGCCAATCTAATGATGACCTTCGTAGAAGAGCATGAAAAGGTTTTAAACCGGGCGCGCAGCAAAAAGCAAGCCTTTCGCACCACCGCACCGTTTCTGGTGCAAACCTATGGACGGGACGGAGTGATCTATTTTAGCACTGACCTGGAACGTTTTGACTTTGTGGAGAACCATAATATCAACGTGGCCGGTATTCGTGTCGGGGAGCGCCTTAATCAGGACGGACCCATTCAGCGCTGTATCAGTCAGGGACGCGTTATTTCTCAAGCGGTTGATGAAAAAGTCTATGGCATACGCCTGTATGTGTGGGTAATGCCGATTTTCGAGGCTGAGGATGAGAAAAAACCGGTGATAGGCGCCTGTGGGGTATTTGCCCCCAAGCTCCATCCGGTTGCCAAGGCATTTGACATCTTTGCGCCTATCATCATTGAATCTCAGCCAGAAGGAGCCTGGGTGGGGGTGACGGACCTGGAGAAGGTCACACATCGCATGGGCTCTGACAAATTCGACCTCAAGGAGTTTGTAGCCGGAACCCCTCTGCAGGACGGAGACACTGGCTCAGCCACTATCAGAGCCCGGCGCAAGACCCAGGTGGATATCGCTACCAAGAAGTACGGCAATATGCGTATGTTGGGAATCCCTCTCTTTGACGAGGACAGCGGCGAGCTGGTTGGATCATTTGGCATTACCACCCCCAGAAATCTGGCCCGTGATCTGCAGGAAATGGCAGCCAAATTGAGCCTGACCACCGCAGAAATCGCCGAAGCCATGCAGGGTATTGCCGAATCAGCCGGCGAAATCACCCATACCGAAGGCCAATTGGCCCAGCATATCAGAGCTGTTCAGGACAATTCAGCCAGTATCAGTGAGATATTAGGCTTTATTAAGAGCGTGGCCGACCAGACCAAGATGCTGGGTTTGAATGCGGCAATTGAAGCAGCCCGGGCAGGAGAACACGGACGCGGATTCGGAGTGGTGGCCGAAGAAATCCGCAAGCTATCGGACCAATCCAAACAAACCGCCGATGAAATCGGCAAACTGATCCGGGAGATAGACAGCACCGTGAAAGAAGCAGTTGCGGCTTCAGAGGGTACAGTACAGCAGAGCCAGGAGCAAGCCGCTTCTACTGAAGAGATCACCGCTTCCGTGATGGAGATGGCCCAGATGGCGGAGAAGTTGACCGGAGTTGCCAAGACCCTTTAAAAAGGGCTACAAGGGGGCCGGACACAAGCCCGGCCCCCAGACCGTCGACAAAAGCGAATAACGGCGTTGCTCAATAGGTCCGCTCAATCAACGTACTATTTGTACGCCTCAATCGCGGACCTATTGAGCGCCTTGCTCTTCACTTCCGTCGCTCGCCTGCACAGCTTGTTGACTTTGTCAACAAGCTGGAGGCCGGACACAAGCCCGGCTCCTATTTTCATTCTGAAGGAAAAATACCCCGGTGGGGCAATATATTCTAAAAGGGGTTTTGAAATATGGAAAGGGAACTTAAATCGGTCCCGGGTGTGGCTACTTTTGCCGGGGGATGCTTTTGGTGTATGGCGCCGCCGTTTCTAAACCATCCCGGAGTCGCCGAGGTGATTTCCGGATACACCGGAGGTCATTTGGAAAACCCCAGTTATGAGACGGTATGCAGCGGCGGAAGCGGACACTATGAAGCCGTGCAGGTTTTATATGATCCGGCCCAGGTCAGTTATGAAGCACTCCTGCAGATATTCTGGCAGCAAATCGACCCCACCGACGCCGGGGGGCAATTTTATGACCGCGGGGAATCCTATCGGACTGCGATATTCTATCATGATGAGGCTCAGAAGAGCGCTGCCCTGGCTTCAGTTAAACAACTGGCCGGGAGCGGCCGCTTTAAATCTGCAGTAGTGACCAAGGTTTTGCCGGCCGAAGCCTTTTATCCCGCCGAGGATTATCACCAACGCTATCACGAAAAGAATCCCTTGCATTACAAAAGCTACCGTCTGGCTTCGGGAAGGGACGCTTTTATCCGGCATTATTGGAAACCGCCCCAATAGCCGAGAAAAGAAGGACTGTTTTCGGGCTGCATATAGGTGCAGTCCAGAATCAGGCAGTTTAATGATATGCCAGGTCTTATTTGAGGTCATGTAAATCGCAGGAATCCAGGGTTTGTTTATGTTATTATAGATGATATGATGGGCTACTGGCCGCAAAAGGCCGCTCCACGCTTTAGGATGCGCAGAGAAAGAAGGCTGTGCTCATTATTTATTTAAATAGCTGATATTCCTGCAGCAATCGATCGTGTTCGATCTGCAGCTGGGCGGATAGGCGCTCATTTTCAGGGCTGACAAATTGCTGGGCTTGATAGATGCGAAGCAATGCTTCATGAACCCGGTTTTGGGCATATTCGATCTCCTGCATGGTCAGTCCGATCTGGGCCTGCATTACACTTTGATGTGCTGACTGAGCGCAGTCAAGGGCTTCGCTTATGGATTGGCCGGCCTGCGCCAGGAATCTACCGCTGCGATCCAATTGTGTCAACATAAAGCCTCCTTAGCCAGTAGTCTTGCTTACTATCAATATTTCCCAAGAACAAGATTTTTATAGAATGAGGCTTAAAGTTTGAGGCATATAGTTAGCCTAAGACAAAACCGGGAGGGGTTGAAGGAGGATGCGTTGTCCATTTTGTAGAGAGAGGATTCCCCAAGGATTAACGGAGTGCCCGGAGTGTTATGAGTCTTTGTTGGTACAGCAGCCCGAGTATTGCCCGATATGCGGAAGCGTTTGGAGAGAGGGCAATTTCTATTGCCGGTTTTGCGGGTCGCGATTGATGTGGATGCTAAATGAAGGCCTGTTGGAGCAGGCGTGCCCTGTCAAGAATGAGGTCAGGGAAACCCCGGAGGGGCTGGTATTGGTGGGGTTTGTACACCGGGCTATCGCCGGTGTTTTGGACACGGTAGTCATTCTTGCTATCATAGGGTTTTGGATGCCTCAGGCGGCCAGCCTGACATTTACCTGGCAAAGCCTTGTTTCCGCCGCGTTTTGGGTGGGGCAAAGCAGGGCTTTATTGACCGTTTTTGGACTAATGGTGTTGTATTATACGGCTTTTGAAGGCCTGCTGGGCTTTACCCCCGGCAAGCTGATCGCGCAGATCAAGGTGGTCGGTCAGGATGGTTCCAAAATAGGGATATTTGCCGCCTTATTGCGCAATCTCTTGAGAATCGTCGACCTCCAGTTCTTCTGCCTGGTGGGGGCTGTACTTATATGGAAAACCCCCTTACAGCAGCGCTGTGGGGATTTGGCGGCTAAAACCATAGTGGTTCGATTACTATAGAAACAGGGGCCCTGGCGGTAACCCCAGGGCCCAGACCGTCGACAAAAGCGAATAACTGCGTTGATCAACAGGTCCGCTCAATCAACGTACTATTTGTACGCCTCAATCGCGGGCCTGTTTCGCGCCTTGCTCTTCGCTTCCGTCGCTCGCTCTGCCCCTCTTTTCGACTTTGTCAATAAGAGGGGCCCTGGCAGTGACACCAGGGCCCGCTTTATGATGGCGTTATTCTTTTTGTTGAGCTGCAGCAATGACGCCATTGCCGTCTTCGGTGCTGAAAGTGGCGCTCAAAGCCCAACCGGTCTTTTCTGCCATTATATATGTACCCTCCGGGGTATTGGTGGTCGCGGCTATGGTCCAGCCGTTCGATTCCAGGTCGGCTTTGTATTTATTGATCTGGTCAACATTGCCGATTTCTTCATACCAGACCATAATGGTTTGGCCCTCTGTAGTTTTGGCTTCACTGACGTTTGAGATCTTGGCTCCGCTCAACTGTGGAACATCAGCCGGCATACTCTTCGGCCAGGTCAAGTCTCCACCGGTCTTAAAAGAGGAGCTCCCATCCTTGGAATCCACTTGGACTTCGCCGTCATTTAGATCCACCTTGACCTCTCCGCCAGAAGCCGATTCGAGGGCTTTTTCAGTAGCCTTTTCGCCAATCTGGCTGCAGCCTGCTGCCAGGGCTGAGAAGGCGAAAACCAGCATTAATAACACAATCCAACCTGAATGAACCTGCTTGTCAAACATAATAAGTCCTCCCATCCTCTCATAGATATGCCTTCCATATCGGTTGGCTTGAGATTTATCCCTCCTTTAGCCCTGAATTCCTAAATAAGGCTTAACCGGGCTTTCCGCCCGGAGGCAATTTCATCCAGTTTATCATATCTGCAGGAATATTTTACTAGAAAGAAGGACTCTGGGAAATGACAAAATTTTTACATGCCCGCCGGCTGCAAAATGGGTACGGGAGTGATAATGAAGGATAGGCAAGTCAGGATGATTATGTTAACATATTAGATTGTGAGGGGTTCGATTGCTTATTATGGAATTACCTGGTGGAAGGCTGCTGGTTAAGGGGTATTCCAGCTAAAGAGGAAAGGTTAATGATTGAGATACATATACTGGCTAGCGGAAGTACCGGCAATGCCGCCCTGTTTCAATTCGGTTCCACCTCTATCCTGATCGATGCGGGCATCAGCGCCCGGCGTATCGCCAATGGGCTCAAAGCGGTGGGGAGCGATGTCAGGGCGATTGATGCCATCCTCTTGACCCATGAACACAGCGACCATATTAAAGGGGTCGAAGTCCTGGCGCGCCGCTTTCAGATCCCGGTTTATTCACGGGCCAAGACCTGGGAGAGGCTTCCCTTCAGAGACAACATTCCCGGCAGATGCTGCTGTTTACTCGACGATACCATGAAGATTGGCCCGGTGGACCTGGAATGCTTTCGCATCTCCCATGATGCCGTTGATCCGGTAGGTTTTACCTTTCATTACCGCCAGCGCAAACTGGCTTTTGCCACCGATGTGGGCTCTATAACCAAAACGGTCGTTGACGCTCTTTCCGGGGCGGATGTGGCGGTGCTGGAGGCTAACCATGATCGGGAGATGTTAGCCAAAGGACCTTATCCGGGCTTCCTCAAACAGCGCATCAGCAGCGGCAGGGGACATCTCTCCAATGACCACAGCGCTCGAATCCTGGCCCAGATAAAAATGAAACCTGGATTGCGGGTCTTCCTGGCCCACCTCAGCCAGCAGAATAACCGCCCCGATATAGCTGAAGACACGGTGGCCCGTTATCTGAGAAAACAAGGCTGCGATGTGGGGCGCGAAATCATTCTGCATCAGACCCATCCTCAACAAGCGGTGGGGTGCCGGGTGCAATCGTGGCTAAACCAGCCGCGGCCATAACGTCTGGGATTCATAACTTCCATCAATCCTCTGGAACTTTCCAATGCTCCTTCTCTTGCTGCCAGTTCCACAGCTCATAATATTCCTGCGGCGGCCTCAAGATCGTAGCTTTGCAGGACGCCAGGCATTTTCCGTCTTCAAGGCAAATCTCTGCAGCAACCTTGGCTCGCATACTGCCCCCTTTAATAACCCATCCGGTAACCGTAAGCGTTGTATTGGTCGGCACCGGGTGCCGGTATTTAACCTCCAGGCTGGCGGTAACAAAGAGGCGGTCATTCCCACCATCGATCATTATCGCCCGGCCTGAGGTTTCATCCAGGATGGCGGCAACAATGCCGCCATGAACGAATCCGGGATAGCCGTTGAAGTGTTCCGGGATTTCCAGTACGGCCCGGACCTTTCCCTCTTCGGGGTGATTGAACCACACCATTTTCAGACCGATATTATTTTCCCGGCCGCATAAAAAACAGGTCCGGGAAACAGGTTGTTTGTTCATTACAGTCCTCCTGTAGACTATCTCTTGAGATGATTGGCGGAGTGGGGTTAGGGCTGGCCGGTATCATAAATGAAACCGGCCGCTTTTCCCCTGACCGTTATTTCTTTTCAACCGGGGGATACTCCACTCCGAAGGTATCCACCTGAGCGGCTTTTATACGCTGGTCGTTTAGAGGCCGGTCACGGAAGTCCCGCTTTTGGGCGACAATATCATCCACCGCTTCCATCCCTTCCAGGACCTTGCCGAAAGCCGCGTACTGCCCGTCGAGATGAGGCGCCGCTGCCACCATGATGAAGAACTGGGAGCCGGCAGAATCCGGATGCTGGCTGCGGGCCATGGACAGGACCCCGCGATCATGCCGCAGGTCATTTTTAATGCGGTTGGCTGCGAATTCGCCCTGAATACTGTAGCCCGGCCCGCCGGTTCCTGTACCCTGGGGACAGCCGCCCTGAATCATAAACCCGGGGATAACCCGGTGAAAGGTGAGGCCGTCGTAGAAACCGCTTTTCACCAGGGATATAAAGTTATTGACCGTATTAGGGGCCGTTTCGGGATAGAGTTCGGCCTTGATAATGGCGCCATTTTCCATTTCGATTGTAACAACCGGTTTGGTAGTCATAACATCTTCCTTTCACGTTTGCTAGGGCTATTATACCAGATATGAAGATGAATTCCATTTAACCCGGGCTAGAGGCAGTTTATGAGCAAGGCTATATCTTGAGAAAGATTGTGGATTATAATAAGAATCAATACCAGAAATAGTGACGGAAAGAGTGATGGCTTATGAACCTGAAGTCCTATACAATCGCCGCTTTGGCCGGAACCGCCCTGCTGGTGGCCATAGCCGGGACTGTTCAGCTGCCCCAGCTGGCCACAGCCCTGTTGTTCTTTTTGATGGGGCTGGCGGTAACAGTTTCGGGAGCAGCCTATTTCAAAAACCTGCAGACCCTTAATTTACAGGGCAGGGTTATCAGCGGGATTGCAGAATTGCACCTTAAGCCCGATGGGGAGGAGGCTCTACAGCAAATCGAAAAGATTCTTAATAGAATGTTTCCCAGGGCTACACTATACCGTTATCCATTCTCGGGGCAGAGCGGTCCCATCACAGAGTGGGAACCAGCTTCCCGCTTAGCCCGGCAAAGCCTGGAAGAGAGCCGGGCCCTGATTATATATGGGCGGGGCGAAGAAGATATACAGTTGCCTGCCGGGATTGAAAATCTGGCCGTAGTGCCATTAGGCAGCCTCAATCTCCAGGCCTTGTTTATGATCAATATACCGCCGCAAGTCGGCCCTAGGAACCTGAAGACGGTGCTGGAAGCCCTGCTGAATCATCTAGGGGTCGTGTTTGGCCGGGTTGAGCTTAAACAGCAGGAACAGCAACGCTGTGAAACACTACTGGGGGCGGCTGTTCAAGCCATGGAAAGCCATCAACCCGTATTTATAGGTCATGCCCGGCGGGTAGCCCGCATCAGCCGCCTTATCGGCCAGCGTCTGGGGATGACAACAGAAGAGCTGCAGCAACTGGTCTACGCGGCCTTATTGCATGATATCGGCAGGTGGACGGCCGCCCCGGAGGATGAGGCCGAAATGGACCATGCTTCTTTAGGCCAGCAGATGATCCCGGCCAAAGAATCCCTGGCAGCCATAAAATCAGCGGTCTGTCATCATCATGAACGCTATGACGGCAGCGGCTACCCTTTAGGCCTGAAGCACACCGATATACCCCTGGCGGCCCGAGTAATCGCAGTGGCTGACATATATGACGCCCTCACCAGACTGGCAGATGAGGAGGAGGCCTATGATCATGACCAGGCCCTGGCGATAATCAAAAAAGCCATCGGTACTCAATTTGACCCCCTGGTGGTAGTAGCATTTGAGGAGGTGGCAGCGGAGCCAGGGCAGGATCACTCTTAGCAAGAGTCTTTTGTCTTATAGAGGTTTAAACATGGTAAATCGCTATACTCAAAGCTTAAAGTCGGCCCTGAGAGTAATCGATACTATTAGGGAGGGATTGATGGTATTTAGGCTTAATTACTGGAGGAGGGGCCAATGCAAGACAGAAGCTTGAGGAAAGCAACCCATATTAAAATCGCCATCAGAGTCCTGGTAGGACTCATAGTCTTTTTAAGCTTTTTTTCTTATGGATTAAAACCGCTTCAGGCGTTTGACCCCCAGAATTACAGCATAGACACGATTACTGTTTTTAAGGTTTATAATGCCGAAAGGCAGTTGGAACAACGCCGGGTGTTGATTACCGGTCAATACCTTAAGGATGCCTCGGTAGGCATGATTACCAGCAGTGGCTACCAGGAATTAAAAGACCGCATCAATAACTCCGAGGGACTCTTGCAGTTCAATATTAATCAGGATCAAACCGGCAATTATCTGGTCATCGAGGGGCTCTCCATTGCCCTTAACGAAGGAGCTATGCCCGGTTTATCCGGGGTAAACCGTAAAGTCCGGGTGGGATTGGATGACCTGCACATTTCCGGCACCAACCTCAGTACGGTCAAATACACCCCGGGACTCAGTGCCGGCTATGAGCATGAAGGCGCTTATACCGCCCTGGACAAAGGCTGTTTCGACAGTGACAGTGAAGTGGCTATTCCTAAACCCGGCGGTGCCTTGGGATTGCAGAACCTGATATTCGAAAAGACCGAAACCTCAAGTTATGAACTCAGACCGGGGATAAATAGAACTGTAGAGATCACAATTAAACATACTTATCTGAATCAATTCCGCTTTGTTCAGGATATATCTGTCCAAGGACTGGAGATGTACCCCAACCGCGGCGAAGCAGGTTCCAAGCTGATCTTTCAAGCCCCGCACCCCCAGCTCAATACCTATGAGGTGTTTTTTCTAAAAAACATTGATGGAACTGATCCGTACACAAGCGTTAACCAGGGTAAAAACCGCACTTTTCAGAGCAATGTAAACCATATGGACATCCTTACCGTAGAGGTTCCCAACCTGCCGGTAGGGGAATATTACGTGGTTTTAACCAATCCGGTGGCTTTCGGTTTCGATCCCATGAATCAAGTGGTTCAAGAGCTTATAGTTGGGCAGCCGCAGTATCAGAAGTATACGGTGATCGATGCCAATATCAAGTCGGTCATCCTCAGTGTTCAGCCTGCTTCCGGACCGGATACGGGTTCGCGGGTAACCATCAGCGGACAATTTTTTGGAACCCTGAATATACCCGAATTCGTGCCTGATGAAACCACCATTCTAACCCCTGATCCCCCGGTCAACTCTAAAGAGCTTTTGCTCACTTATGGTCCTGGAACTTACCGGGGAACACCAATCAAAGAGGTACAGCGCAAGTTGAAGGTTATCATTGGGGATCAGGCTACTTTTCTACCCCGGGCTGACGGCTCCGGGTATGAAGTGAGTTTTAATGCCGACCTGGATATCATCACGGTACACAGTGCGCAGGTAGCCGATGCTGTTACCGATCCCCGCAAGGATGTTGTGGTGGAGACCGAGACCATACTTACCAGAGCCGATGACAAGACCATCGTTTTTACCGAGAGGGCCTCGTTGAGCAATGGCTACACCTATATCCCCAGCAAAATTCAGCCGCAAATTGTGAGTATGAGCCCGGATAGGATTCAAGTCATCGCTTCCGGAGGGCATTATGTGGTGCCTGAAGACCGGATGGCCGCCATAACCGGCAATAACTTTGCGGTAACCCGTTTCATCGACGCTCAGGGACAGGAAATACTGCGCTATCCCATCCTTGAGCTGGGGCCGGAGCTGCTCCTGGACAAGAACACCCAGCCGGAGCTTTACGTCCGGGTATTCGACAAGAACGGCCGGGAGGTGGACGGAACCGAGGGCAATGAATTAGGAACCAGGATTTTGTTCATGATTCCGGCTGATTCCAGTTTGAACACCCTGGGAAAAAACTATTTAAAAGTAACCAATCCCATCAAAAATTCCCCCCATCCCGGACTATCAGCCCAGCGCCCCGATTTTATCAGTTTTGTCAACCCTGAAGCCAGCCGCCAGCCGGTCATCACCGGGGTCAACCCTGATGCCATCACAGTTGACGGCGGTGAAAGCATCGAGATAGCAGGCAGCAATTTCATGAGCGGGGTCAAGGTATTCATCGACGGCTGGGAAATAAGCCCGATTTCACGCCAGGAAGACGGCAAGAGAATCACTCTGCAAGCCCCGTCCGGGCGTGAAGGGGAGACCCAGCTGCAGGTCATGAATCCCGAAGGAGCTATGGATACAGCTTTATTTACCTATGTTCTTACCTATACCAACCCCAAAATATCCGGTTTTGCCCCCAAACTGGGCAAAACCGGAACCCTGGTTATGGTTAAGGGGGATAATTTCCTTAAACCGGAGCCATCTTCCGGAGAGAGCAGCCCGCTGAAACTGATCGGCACCCGGGTTATGATGGAAGGGCGGGAAATCAACCAGTACAACCGCGATCCCGTCACTAATAAAATCGAATTGCAAAATTATGTCAATAACGAACAGCCTTTGTTGCGCATTCAAAGCGGAGGCGGGGCTTCGTACCTGGAACTGGCCGATTACTATCAAGCCGTGCTCCTGCAGGCTAACAGCCCCGGCAAGGAGCTGTTCACCCTGGATAAGGCCCATAACGGGGAAATCACGCTCAGCAACGGCTCAGACTTGACCTATAAACTGGAAGTAAATCCCGACAAGCAGGTGGAAGCAGTGCTATCCAACGGCTTCAGGGCATTGCTCACCCTGTCTGGGTCGTCATGGGAGATTGCCGGCAGTCCCCCTTTGAGATTGGATATTAAGACCCTCTACCAGGTGAACAGCAGCAATCATTTCACCGGTAAGCGGGTAGAGGTTGTGGACAGCGAAACCCTGCTGTTTACGGTGCCAGTCTTGGAGGCGGACGGGTACTACGACCTGACTGTCATTAATCCTGATACCAAAAAGGACAGCCGGGTCGATGAGGCTGGCTTCTACTACTATAAAATGCCTTTATCCCGTCCGGAGATCACCGCAATCGAACCTGATCAGGGCTCCACCCAGGGCGGCTATACTATCGACATTAAGGGCCGGGAGTTCGAGGATAACGGCAATACCAAGGTCAAAGTGTTCATCAACGGCATGGAAATCAAAGCTGCCGATACCCAGGTAAACAGCAGCGGCGACATGATTACCGTAAAGGTTCCGGCTTATCCCGGCGATTTGCGCCAGGATAAAAGCACTGACCGCTTAACGGTGCCGGTGGTCATCGTTAATCCGGACGGGGGCAGTGCCGGGGTCAAACAGGGATTCACCTATGTGGTTCCCAGCAGTCACCCCTTTATCACGGCATTGACACCATCAAAGGGCAGCGGGGTCGGCCAGGAGGTGGTGGAAATCACCGGCAGCGATTTTCGTTATTTTGAACCCTATGATGATGCCAACCGCAACCAGATTCGAGACCCAAACGAGCCTTTCAGCGACCTTAACCACAATAATCGTTGGGACAGTGAGATTGACATAGACGATCCGCTGACCGATTGGAGAGCGCCGGTAGCCCTCAATCACAGCCAGTATGATCATTACTACGATTCACCCATCTTGCCCCGCATCTATTTTGGGCAAGAAAGAGCCCGTATCGTAGAATTTGCCCGGGGTTATGTGAAAGTGCTCACCCCGTCGGCTGCCGCTGGCACGGCCAAGGTTTACCTGCTCAACAATGATGCCGGTATTAGCAACACGGTGAACTACAGCTATGAGGCTTTAACCCCCCGCATCACCAGTCTGGTGCCCGCCCAGGGGCCTAAGCAAGGCCGTCAATACCTGGAGATGTTCGGCAGCGGTTTCGCCAACACTGCAATTACTGTTCTGCACGATGGCAGTATCGAAACCCTCAACATGCCGGCGGTTCGTTTCGGCAGTATTGATAATCGCAGTATTCCAAGCGATCAGCCCAATTCCGGCCGGATCGACAATGGCTTGGCGACAGTACAGTTGGCAGGAGGCTTAACTGTGGAATACCAGGCCGGGAATACATTAAAGCTCAGGGTGGAGGAAAAAGGCCATGTTTTTGAGCAGGTTTATTCCTATGATGACACTCCGGTTTATATCGATTTGGGACAGCTCCGGCTGCAAGGCGATGAAAATACTTCATACGGCGGTTATGAGCTGCTCAAAGTAAGCGTGGAGGAGCGCCGTCTTGTAGTGGAGCGGGGTTATGCCCCACAGGTGGAGATGCTTTCCGGTCGTCAGCTGGCAGTGAAAACCCCCAGCTACTATACCATAGGGGTGGTGGCGGTCAGGCTTTATAACCCTGACGGCAGCCAGGCCCAGGCTCAGTACGAGTATAAAAACCCCGACAGTCATCCTCAGATCGTGAACATTACCCGCGATGGCAACGAACCCCAGGTAATTACAATCGGGGGTCAAAGCCGGCGCATATTAAAAATGGATTATCGATCCCGGGCGGTGATCAGTGTTTTAGGCCAGGATTTCCGCGAAGGGGCCCGCATTCAGGTGGGAGATTTGTTCAATATAGAGTCTAAGGACATTGACTATGAACTCCCCGGAAAGCTCAGCTTCGTTATGCCGCTGGCAGCGGAAACGGCCGTCGGCAACCTGTACCGGGTGGTGGTTGTCAATCAGGACGGGGGCACCGCTGCCTCAGACCAGATACCCGGGGAAACGAGCATTTACTTGCAGTTTACCAGCGGTGAGAGCAGCCCCGGCCTGACTTCGCTTTCCCCGGCCATGGGGCCAGCCAGCGGCGGTACCGCAGTGCTTATCGCCGGAAGTGATTTCCGCAGCAGTATCGATGGTTACGATGATTCCCTGGAGGTTTATTTCGGCTCCGTAAAGGTGCCTGACGGCGATGTCAGCCTCCTGGATTATAAAACCTGCCGGGTGATAACCGTTCCGGGGAGCCCGGGGACGGTTGATGTTAAGCTGGAAAATCCGGACGGAACCGTGGCCGGCCTGGCTGGTGCTTATACTTATATCAGCGAACCTGAGGTGGCAACGGTTTGGGATAGTGCGGGAAATACCCGCATCACCGAGCTTTCGATCCTGGGGGGACAACAGATCACAATTAAAGGCAGCGGGTTTTTACCGGGTGCGGTGGTGATATTTAACCCGGTGTTGGCAGAAAGCGCTTCTGCTGCCGCGGGAAGCCCGCTTTATCGTACTGTAGGCCGAACTGTAGAGGGGCGCAACGTCCGGGAAAGCGAGCCTTTTTACCTGCAGTCCGGGCAGGCGGTGGCCGCCCAGGTTTTAAGTCCCGACACCCTTCTGGTTACCGCACCCGGAGGGGCAATCGGCAGCGGCGGTTTACTGGTAAAGAATCCTGACGGGGGGGCCAGTGATATTCTGGAATTGCCTTATGATCTCCCCAGCTTACCGTCTCCCGGGGAGGTAACAGCGGAAATAATCCACGATTCTTACGCTGACTGTGACCGCTATATCAAGGTTCATTGGACTCTGGTGAAGGATGCTTCCCAGTATGAGATCTATGTGCTGATCGATAATGAACGCGAATACATAGGCTCGACCCGGTTGACCTCATTCGTATATCAGAGTCTTAAGCCAAACCGCAGCTATCAATTCGTAGTAACTGCGGTTGGAGACTTCGGCTCTTCGCCGCCCTCCATGAAGAGCAACCGGGTGCGCACCGGATCACAGGCGGGCAACCCGGACAGCGACGGCAGTCCGGGGGAATACAGCCAGACGGTGCGCAAAGGCAACCAGGTCTTTTATAGCATCGGAACCAGGGATGATTCCAGAGGCTGGTTTCTTGACCTGACACAGGGGCAGCTGGCTGGAGCCACAGAGGTTGAAGTAGCTATTCCGGCCGCTTTGATCAGCCGCAACAGCAGTTCCGATCTGCGCATTCGCGGACGGGACTTTGAAATCAGCATCAGCCCGGCTGTATTTAATACTCATCAGGTCAGGACGGCCGCCCGGCAGGATGATGCCGGGATTCGTTTAAAGATCGCCCCGGCTGCTCCTCAAACCGGAGCGGTATCAGGCAATTTACTGTCGACGCCGTATAGCATTGAAGCTCAATTCTATCAGGGTGTAAATCAAAGCAGGGTTGATAATCTCTCCGGCAGTTTCGCATTATTGCTATCATACGATCAGTATAAAGCACAGCTGCGCCAGTTAAGAACGGTCATGCCCTGCCGCCTGGATACCTATCAGGGGGCCTGGGTACCGCTGGAGGCTGAATTCGCCGGGGGATGGATCAGCCTTGATAGTTTGGGAACATACGGCATGATCGGAAAGAGGGGGTAGGGGTTATGGTTAAACGGATAGCAATCTTTATGATGGCATTGATGCTGCTGTCTGCCGGGGGGGTTCAAGGAGCCTGGGCGGCAGATACCGTGGTTGTAATCGAAGGTTATTTGATGGAATTGAATCCCCAGTCCGATTCCGGGGCCGCCAACCTCCGGGTTGAGGATTATTCCGGGGCTCTCTACCGCTTGTCGGTGCCTGACCCGGCGCCGTTTGCCATCGACGGCATCCCCGTTGGCTGGGCTGATCTGCAACCCGGACTGGAGGTGATCGTGGCTGCTGAAGGTTCGCGATTAATCAGCCTGGAGGCTTTTTCCACCCCTCATCCGGGATATATAGCTCCGGGAAGCCTGACCGTAATAGGGCTGGTTACTGCTGTTGACCGAGATCAAATCACGGTTATGGAGGATACCGGTCTGGAGGGGCATTATACTTTAGCTCCTTTTACCACCGTCACCAAGAACGGAGTGGCGTTGCCTTTAAATGCTTTATATGTGGGCGACCGGGTTATACTCCATTTTGACGACCTCGACAGTGCATTGATCAGCCGCATGGAAATTGAAGGCAAATCCATTCTGGTCAGCCAGCTGTATCGTGCCACCTTGCAACTGGTTAATCCACTGGAAGGCATATTGTCCTGTTCAGAAGTGGAAGCCTTCCATAACGGGACCTGGCAGCCTGCCCAATCGGCCAGGTCTTTTGCCTATAGCGGTGACCTCCCCGTATATTTGAGCGGGCACCGGATCATGACCGCCAATCTGAAATACTACCGCGGTAAAACCGTGTACCTTTTGACCAAACAGGTTATGGGACAGGAAAAAATCGAGCGGCTGATCCTTAAAGGTCATACCGAGTACACCTATAATGGCCGCCTTGATCGGGTGAACTTTTTTAGCGGGGAGTTTGAGTTAAATCAGAAAAATTTCATGATGGGTGAAGGCACCGTCATAATAAAGGACGGACGCCTGCAGGATAAAAGCGTGCTCAGCAGCGGGAGCAGCGCCCTGGTCATTGCTGACAGCTGGCTGGGGCAGTCCTTGAGCAACATCGTCTGCATATTTGACCAGGCTCTCAACAATTCCAGCCTGGGCCAGCAAAGGCTGTATTACGGGCGTATCGACCTGATTACCGAGGACAGCTTGTGGCTTAAAAATCCATATCAGCTGCAGAATAATCTATTTGCAGATGCCGGAGATGAGGTGCAGCTTTATTATGGCAGCGACAGTCGGGTTTATGACACCGAAACAGGCGACTGGCTGGAAACTGGAGAACTCCTGGCCGGCTCCTACGCGGTGGATGAAGCAAGCGAGTACAGCGAGGATCATGACCTCAAGGATTGGTACGGCTATGTTTATACTGACAGTGATCATATCATAGGTATGGCTGTAGAGCCGGATAAAGGCGATTTGGATTCATTGCGGGTCAGTACCGGAACCATATCGACGGTGGTGGATGATCCCCTTATAGGCTGGAGCATCACTCTGGGAGACGGCTATGACTGGAGCAATCATAACCGGCAGTGGATGCTCAAGAGTCAGTTCCTGAGACTGAGCACGGCAGATGCTTTGATCATTAAAAACGGACAGCCTGTCTCGGCCCACCAGCTCAAGCCAGGAGACCGTCTCTATCTGGTCCGGGATGATTTCTACGTTCGTTGTGCGGTTGTCAAGTAATCACGGCCGTATCTCGATAAACTAAAATATAATCTCTTTAGGAGCGGTATTATGCAAAGATGGCTAGCTTTACTGGTAGTTGTGCTTTTAATGACCCCTCTACAGCCGGTCTGGGCTGCGCCTCCTGATTATTGCGGCGGCGTAAATAATGAATATGAATATCAGGAAGTGGTGTTCCTTTCCGGAGAGCCGGTCTTATTTAAAGGCTCTTTCACCAGCAGTGAAAAAATAAGTGACGTCAAAGGTACAGTGAGTTACAAATTTGATCTGAAGCCGGCCGACCCTGCCTTGAAGGGCAGCCTGGACCGGCGCGTTACCTACGAATCGGCTTACACCAATTTCAGCCCACAAGGCCAGACTACTGGAGCAACCGGCATAAAGAGCTACCGGGAAACTGTGGTTTTAGGAGAGGATCGTTTCACCCTGGAGGATTATCAATTCTCCCGTTCGGATGTGGTGGACAACCGTCCGGCGGCGGATTTCTTTTCGGGGACCATCGCGGCCCGCAAGGTTTATAAGCTTAATAAAGATGAAGGCACAGTGATAGTGGATATCAGCGGAGGAGCCGTGGGCTACAGCAATTTCTGGGGCAAGACCGAAACCCAGATACTGGACTACAATCTGCAGTCTGAGCTGCTGCCCTCTCCCGGTGATGAAGAAAAGCGGGGCGGCTTCTCCTGGGCGGGCACAGTCCGGGTAATCGCCTCCGACAGTTTGCGCAAAAGCCTGGATTACTCCCCCAACGAGGTTTCTCTGTCCAGTTTCCCGGGGGGTCATATGACGGTAGAAAAGCGGGAAATGGTGTCCAGCTGCCAGTATGACCTGCCACGAATGAAGGACGGCGTTCCCCGGGAATACCAGCGGGAAAGCGGTGAGATAGATCTGCATCAGGCCATGCTCCCCAATATCGAACGCTTGATTTTACCCAAGTTCCGCGATTTAGGCGGGCACTGGGCCGAGGAGGATATCAAAAAGCTTTATTCTCTCAATGTTTTTCAGGGGACCTCGCCCTTCTTTCTGCCAGATGCTCCTATGACCCGTATGGACTTCACCCGTGCGGTAATGAGGTCCTGTAATATCAGCCCGGAACAGCCCCAGAAAACTGGCCTGGTACGGACCCGCAAGGCCGCCTCCGAGGCTTCGCTGGTAAAGGATGTGCCGAGCAGTAATCCTGACTACCAATATGTAAAAGAAGCTATTAACCGGGGACTGGTGCAAGGGGTTGGCGGCTATTTTCTGCCTGATTCATCCCTGACGCGGGCGCAGGCGGTTACCATTCTGGTGCGGGGTCTGGGATTTGAATACAATGCTCCCGCCCCGGGATTTTTTACCCAGTTTCGCGATGATGCCGAAATCCCGGCCTGGGCCAAAGACAGCGTTTACATGGCCCGTCAGATCGGACTTTTGGCCGGAGACAGCAGCAATCGGGTGCATCCCAATCAGGTCATGACCCGGGCTGAAGCCTCAGCTATGCTGATTCGTTTCTTGAGCTTTCTGGAAAGGGATCTGCAACAGGATTACCGGGAAAATATCGTACTTTATAAATAGCCGCCGGGTTGATCAAAAGGCAGTTATAACGAAAGCGGTGAAACACCGATGACAAGAAACCGGACTTTTACAATTGTAATAATTGCTCTTCTCTGCCTGCTGGCGGTATGTTACCTGTGGCCGGCAGGGGTGGGGGCGGCTTTGCCTTTTAACAGCCGTTCAGACCTGTGGGATCCCGGCAAAAGCCAGCAGCAGCCGGTTTATACTTTTCCCCGGGCCGAGAAAACCAGCTATCAAATGGATCTGTATCTGGATACTTTAAACCGCACCATTTATGGCCAATCCTTGATCAGCACCGTCAATTCCTCAGGCGGGGTTCTGGGGGAATTGTGGCTGACGGTATATCCTCAGGCCTTCCAGAGCAAAGGCTTAAGCCCCGCGCCGGCTGCAGCTTATTCTCAGGGCTTTTCCCGGGGGGGGATGCAGATCAAGCAGATCCAGGTCAACGGAGAGAACAGCGAGTTCCTGATGGAGGACATCTCCTTGAAGATCATGCTGCTCCGCGAATTATTGCCCGAGCAGGAGATTGATATAAGGATATCCTGGCTGGCCGAGGTGCCTCGGGTTGGATATCGCTACGGGACCCAGGACGGGATTTTTATGCTGGGACATATCTATCCGGTCTTAAACACTTTGACCGCTGACGGCTGGTGCCTGCCGACCAATATTCCCTTTGGCGATCCCTTCTGTCTGAGCGCGGCTAATTATCTGGTACGCATTAACGCTCCGCAGCATTACCAGTTGTTAACCAGCGGGGAGAAAATCGCCGGCCTGGCCCTGGATAACGGCCGGGAAAACCATCTCTTCAAAGCTGAAATGGTGCGGGATTTCTCCCTGACCGCCGTTTCCGGTTATGAAAAACTGCAACAGCAGCACCAGAACACAACTTTGAACTGTTATGTCCCTCCCCGGCTGAAGGAGGAGGGAAAGCAGATGCTAGCGGAAGCGGGGCGAATTCTGGAGTACTTCAACTGTATGTGGGGCTCATATCCTTACGGCGAATTAAACCTGGTGGTGGCGCCGATGCATGGATTTGCCGGTATGGAATACGCAGGGGTGGTGTATGTGGCCGAGAACCAACTGAGCAGCCCGGGTTTAGGAAATTTGCTGGCTCATGAAATCGCCCACCAATGGTGGTATGGAATGGTGGGCAATGACCAGTATGATGAACCGTGGCTGGATGAAGGACTGGCCAGTTACAGCGCTTCATTGTACCTGAACTACCGGCAAGCCACAACCTCGTCTACGCCGATGGCCGTTCAAGCCATGAAGCTGGATCGGGCTTTGCCTGAATTTTCCGGACCCGATCAATACCATTCCGTGGCCTACCAGGGCGGGGAATCATTCTGGTGGGCACTGGAGGAGGAGCTGGGCCATGACAAGGTGCAAAAAATCTTGCGCAGCTATTTGGCCAAATATAAATACCAGCTGGCTTCAACAGCGGATTTAAAACAGGTTATCAATCAGGAAGCACACCGCGATATGAGCAGCTTTTTTTCCAGATGGTCCCTGTGATTACACCAGGGCTCCGCATTCGCGCAGCAGCCTGGTTGCGATATCGGCCTGATCGTTGTCAGCTGTCATGGTCAGGATATGGTTGTAGCCTCCCTGATCAGAACCAAATGAGCCTGCCATCCCGCTGACATCCGGATCGGATCCCAGCAGGATTTGATGATGGCCCTGACGGGCCCGTCCTGATCCCAGGACCAGGGCGGTTAAACTGGTTGCCGGGGTACTGTAAACCGTTCTGCCCGGAACCGGTACGATGGTATCTACAGATATGTCTTGAAAACCATGTCGAGTTAAAACCTGAGCCGCTTTGGCAGCTTCGCCTTCATCGCGGAAATAGGCCAGAATTGACCGGTTACCCCTATCTAATCGCATTTCCTTAGCCTCCTTGCATAATTTCAGGACATTTGCTCAAAAATTGGCCGAGTCACCTGTTTATAGTTTGTGCCCGGATAAGGTAGAATATATGTGGTAAATAAAGCACTGAGGAGGTCGTTCATGAACCCCATTGAGGAGATCAAATCCGCTTTGCGAAGCATGATCATATCAGCATTGAATCAGGCCCGGGCTGAGCAAGCCCTTGTTTTTGATTCTATCCCCGATTTTGTGATTGAAGTGCCGCGGGAAAAAGGGCATGGGGATTTTGCCTGTAATGCGGCCATGCTGATGGCAAAATCAGCCCGCCGGGCGCCCCGTGAAATTGCCCAGATTATAGTTGACCACCTTGACCGGCAGGCTCTTTCGCATCTCGACCAGGTAGCTGTGGCAGGGGCTGGATTTATAAACATGTACCTGCGCTCCGATTGGCTATACAAGATCCCGGCCCTGGTGATGCGGATGAAAGAGGCCTATGGCTCGGCCCCCCGCAACGGTAAACGGGTTCAGGTGGAATTCGTCAGCGCCAATCCCACTGGAAACCTGCATATGGGCAATGCCCGCGGCGGAGCTATCGGCGATACCCTGGCCAACGTGCTCCATTATGCCGGCTATGACGTGGAACGTGAGTTTTACATCAATGATGCCGGCAATCAGATTGAAATATTTGCGGAATCCCTTGAAGCCCGGTACCTGCAGCTTAGCGGGCAAAATGTGACCTTCCCGGAAAACGGCTATGCCGGCCAGGACGTGGTGGATACGGTAAAGAGTATCAGGGCCCGGGAAGGAGACAGCCTCCTGCAAGTAGATTCCCGGGAACGGCAGCAGAGACTGGTGGCTATGGCCCTGGAAGAGAAGCTGGCTTATATCCGCCACACCTTGGAAAGCTTTGGCATCAGCTATGATTTGTGGTACAGTGAAAAAACGCTGCATGAGAGCGGACAGGTCAAGGCCGTGATCGAGGAACTGAGGCAAAAAGGCTACATATACGAGAAGGACGGGGCTCAATGGTTTAGGACCACTCTATTGGGTGATGAAAAGGACGAGGTGGTCATCCGCGCCAACGGACTCCCCACCTATTTTGCAGCCGATATCGCCTATCATAAAGATAAATTCGAGCGGGGCTTTGATTGGGTCATAGATGTATGGGGAGCCGACCATCATGGCCATGTGGCCCGTATGAAAGGAGCCATGGCCGCACTGGGATATGACCCCGCGCAGCTGGACGTGATCTTGATGCAGCTGGTGCGCTTGTACCGGGGCGGGCAGATTGTGCGCATGTCAAAACGCACCGGAACTACGGTTTCACTGGATGAACTGATCGAAGAAGTCGGCAGGGATGCGGCGCGTTTCTCCTTTGTGATGCGCAACCCCGACAGCCACCTGGATTTTGATATGGAACTGGCCAAACAGCAGAGTCTGGAAAATCCGGTTTATTATGTGCAGTATGCTCACGCCCGCATCTGCAGCATATTCCGCCAGGCTGGGGCCGCCGGTGTAAAATGGGATCAAGGAGAAACGCCAGATATTGCGGTGCTTAACCAGGCCGAAGAGATCGTTATATTGAGAAAAATCGCCGAGTTCCCCATGGAGGTGGAGGTTGCCGCCAAAACCCTGGCGCCGCACCGTATCGCGCGTTATTCCCTGGATCTGGCTGCTTTATTTCACAGTTACTATAACCACTACCGGGTTCTGCAAGAAAATGCGGCTCTGCAAACCGCGCGCTTAAACCTGATGAAAGCCATCCAAATAGTTATTGCCAACGCGTTGTCCATTATCGGGGTGACAGCCCCGGAGCACATGTAGGAGGTATAGCATGAAAACACGCAAAAAGAGTGAAGCTGATTGGGCTGTAGAGATTCTCACTATCAATGGGGAACCGATGCACTATCTGCAGCTGATCACCGAGATTGCCGAAAAGATGGGGAGAAAGACTGACATCGGGACCCTGACCTCCATTTACACCCGCTTGAATCTTGACAACCGTCTTATTTACCAGAGTGAAGGCTACTGGTTTTACCACGTCAATCGGGCCACCAGGAGGGAATAGCTTATGATTATAAACTGGTTGGGCCATGCTTCGTTTTTGATCGACAGCCCCCTGGGCCGGATTATAACCGATCCTTTTGAGAAGAAACTGGGTTATCAGGAGTATCGTCAGCCGGTTGACATCGCCACGGTGAGCCATCAGCACTGGGATCATAATGCGGTACAGGTATTGCAGGGCGATCCCCGCATCATCTCGCAACCCGGGGTTTTCCAAATCGGCCAGATTCGCATTGAAGGCATGGAGAGCTTTCACGACCGGAAGAAGGGTCAGCAAAGGGGGCGGAATATAATTTACAAGATCGCTGCCGAGGGCTTGGATATTGTACACCTGGGCGATCTCGGCCATATCCTTGAGCCCCGGCAGATAGAGGCCATTGGCAATGTGGACATTCTGCTTCTTCCGGTAGGGGGCATATACACCATAGATGCCCAGGAGGCCAGAGTGGTGGCGGAACAACTAAACCCTGTCATCATCGTGCCTATGCATTATAAAACTAAACACCTCAGCTTCGAGCTGGATCCTTTGGAGAGGTTTACCGGCCAATTCGAAAAAACTGTTAAAAGGCCTTCTCTGCAGGTCAGTGCCGAGGACCTCCATGAATCGGCTGGCGTTGTAGTGCTGGACTATCCCGGCAGTTGACCTTAAATGATAAAGAGGTGTACAATTCATAAGAATGGGTAGTTCGAACCACACCAGGGAAAGCGGGGATCGGGAAAGTGACCAAATACATATTCATAACAGGGGGCGTTGTTTCTTCGCTAGGTAAGGGAATCACGGCTGCATCATTGGGAAGGTTGTTGAAAAGCAGGGGACTTAAAGTAGCTTTACAGAAATTTGACCCCTATATTAATGTAGACCCGGGCACGATGAGCCCTTACCAGCACGGAGAGGTTTACGTAACCGAGGATGGAGCGGAAACCGACCTTGATGTGGGGCATTATGAGCGCTTTGTGGACGAGAACCTTACCCGCCTTTCCAATTGTACTACCGGACGCATCTACCAGGCGGTGATAGATAAAGAAAGACACGGGGATTACCTGGGACAGACGGTTCAAGTTATTCCGCATATCACCAACGAAATTAAAGAGCGGGTCTTGCTGATTGAAAAAGCTGTAGGGCCCGATGTAGTAATAACCGAAATAGGCGGGACAGTGGGCGACATCGAGTCGCTGCCTTTTCTGGAAGCCATTCGGCAGCTGAAGTTCGATCTGGGCAGAGATCGGGTGTTATACATTCACGTTACCCTGGTGCCGCATATCAAGGCGGCCGGGGAATTAAAAACCAAGCCCACCCAGCACAGTGTAAAAGAATTGAGGAGTATCGGGATTCAACCCGACATACTGGTGTGCCGCACTGAGAAGGAGCTTTCCATGGATCTCAAGGCCAAAGTCGCCTTGTTTTGCGACGTGGACCGGGAGGCAGTCATCCAGCTCATAGACGCTTCTTCTATTTATGAAGTCCCCTTGATGCTGGCCCAAGAGGGGCTGGACCTCCAGGTGCTAAAGCGGCTCGGCCTGGAATGCGGTCCGCTCGATCTGGCGGAATGGGAAACCATGGTGGATAAAATCCTTCATATGGACAAGCAGGTCGTTATCGGTCTGGTGGGCAAATATGTGGAGCTGCCGGATGCTTATTTGAGCGTGGTGGAATCATTGAAACACGCCGGTTTTCAGTTTAACTGCGATGTCAAGATCAAGTGGATTTATGCTGAACAGCTGGAGAAGGAAGGCCCGGAACCATTGCTGGCGGATGTGGACGGCATACTCATTCCGGGTGGTTTTGGCGAGCGGGGCATCGAAGGCAAGATAATGTCAGCCCGGTATGCGCGCGAAAAGCAGATTCCTTTCCTGGGTATTTGTTTGGGAATGCAATGCGCGGTGATTGAATTTGCGCGCAATGTGTGCGGTTTTAAAGGGGCCAACAGCTGTGAATTTGACCCCCATGGTCCGCACCCGGTGGTGCATCTGATGCCTGATCAGGAGCATGTCGAAGACAAAGGCGGAACCATGCGCCTGGGGGTTTATCCCTGCCACATCGCAGCCGGCACCACAACCCATCATCATTATCAGCAATCGGTGATTCAGGAACGGCATCGCCATCGCTATGAGATTAACAATGAATATCGTGATGAACTGGTAAAGCACGGTATGATTATCAGCGGCCTATCTCCTGATAAGCGTTTGGTTGAGATTATCGAAATAAGCGACCATATCTATTTTGTGGCCTGTCAATTCCACCCCGAATTCAAATCCAGGCCCAATCGGCCGCATCCTTTGTTTACGGGGTTGATAGAGAACAGCCTCAAATACCGGCAATCTAGAGAAAGTCTGCTTTGCTAATTCCTCTGTTCATATCCGGATGGATACCTGCCAATTATCCTGGCAAGAATAGTGTTGAGCATCTCTGAAGGGGAAACGGATGTACAAAACCAGAATTATCGAGGCCAAGGATAAAGCCAGCTATAATCGTTTTATTGCCCAGCATCCCAAAGGGCATTTTCTGCAATTATGGGAATGGGGGCAGGTTAAGAATCTGACCGGCTGGAAACCGATAAGACTGGTCCTGGAAAAGGACGGACAAATCAGGGCAGCTATGCTGATCCTCAAACGCACCCTGCCCATCCCGCTGGTTAAACGCGCCATTTTTTACTCCCCGCGCGGCCCTGTGGCCGATCAGGATAATGCCGAAGAGCACCGGCTGTTATTTGCAGCTGCCAGGCAGATTGCCCGCCGCGAGGGGGCAATCTTCGTGAAAATCGACCCCGATATCCCGGCCCAGAACCAGAACTATGCCAAAATGCTGTCTGCCTGCGGTTTTCAGCGTCAACTGTCGGGGCTCAACTTCGAAGGAGTGCAGCCCAACTATGTGATGCGCCTCGATCTTACCCCCGAGCCGGCTGAACTGCTGGCTGATATGCACCAAAAATGGCGCTACAATATCAAACTGGCGGGAAGAAAAGGAGTCACCGTCACTCAGGCTGAAGAACGGACAGATTTAGAGGTTTTTTACTCCATATTGGAGGAGACTGCCCAACGGGATCATTTCCTGATAAGAGGCTATTCGTATTTCGAATCTATTTGGGATCATATGATCGCCAATGGTTATGCCCGCATATTTCTGGCCCATTATCAGGGGGAAATCGTGGCCGGAACCCTGGCCTTTATTCTGGGCGACAAGGCCTGGTATCTTTATGGCGCGTCCAGCAACCGCCACCGCAATGTAATGCCAAATTACCTTTTGCAGTGGGAAATGATCCGCTGGGCCAAAGCGCAAGGATGCACAGTGTATGATTTTCGAGGGGTATCCGGCGATTTGGATGAAGAGAACCCCTTATACGGCCTGTATCGTTTTAAAAAAGGATTTAACGGGGTATTAACTGAATTTGTAGGTGAATGGGATTTCGTCTACCGGCCTGTTTGGTATTGGCTGTGGACCCGGATGCTGCCGGTTTATTTAGGGCGCAGACGCGGTCTTGCAGGCCAGGGGGGCGACTGATACAGCTATGCACGACAAATGGGTAGAGATTGATGATGATGCCATACTCCATAATCTAACCGGAGTGCGATCGCTGCTGTCAGAACAGACCAGACTGATTGCAGTGGTAAAAGCCAATGCTTACGGGCATGGCATGGTGGAAACCGCCAGCCTCCTGGCAGATAACGGGGTTGAGTATTTTGCGGTCACCTTTTTGGATGAAGCCCTGCAGTTGCGTGAAGCTGGATTAGAGGAAGCCATATTGCTGCTCAGTCCGCTGGCGGACCAGGTCTCACTGCAAAAGGCTATCAGGGCACAGATTACGGTGATGATTTCCGGCCCGGATGACGCTGTCCTGGCCGATCAGGTCAGCCAGACTGAACAAATCATGCTGTCGGTTCACCTTAAGCTTGAAACCGGTCTGAACCGTTTTGGCCTGTCTCATGAGGAGGTCATTAAGGTTTGTGAGGCATTAAGTCGCAATCCCTACATATACATTGAAGGGATATATACTCACATGGCTCACGCAGGTGCCAGCGACCCTAGTTTTACTTTAAAGCAGTATGAGTGTTTTATGCAAACCGTCAGAAGCCTGGAGGAAAGGGGTTATAATATTCCCATAAAGCATTGTGCCAACAGTGCGGCAACACTGCGATTTCCGGAGATGCACCTGGACGCGGTGCGCATTGGAACACTGCTCTCGGGACAGTATCCGGTCGGTAAGATGCCTAAACCGATCACGCTCCGGGATCCGTTTCAGTACAAGACCCGCATCATTTCCCTCAATGAGCGCCCGGCGGGCAGTTATATGGGATACTTCAGAACTTATCGCCTGCGGAGAGCGGCCCGTATTGCAGTTTTGCCGGCAGGATTCATTGACGGGGTGGCGGTAGATGTGTCCAATCCGCCGGCAGGGGGGCTAGACGCCTTAAAAAGAGCCATAAAGATGCTGTTGGCCTGGCTGCGTTTCTCCAGGTTCACCGCCCGGGTGTATATACAGGGCCATCCCTGTGCGGTGGCCGGCAAAGTATTCATGCAGCTTACGCTGGTGGAACTGCCCGCTGATCTGGAAGCCGGGGTGGGAACGGAAGTATCCCTGCCGGCCAAAAAATCCCTGGTTTCACCGGCAATTAAACGCATTCATAGCAGAGTACAGTATAAGGCTACAGTCAACGGTCATTGAGAAGAGGAGGTTGACGGTGAAGAAGAGGATTGTGATAGGATTAATACTGGTTTTTCTGCTTATCCTGTTGATTATGGCAGTTCAGAGCATCAGCCAGCCCCAGGCCGGTTTAAAAAGCATTGGCAAAATCGGGGTTATTGAGGTTTCCGGCACCATTACCGGTACCAGCACGTCAAATCTCCTGCAGGGCACTACTGCCAGCGCCCGAGACATTATGGCTATCATCCGCCAGGCAGCAGCCCGTCAGGATATCAAAGCGGTAGTGCTTAGAGTCGACAGCCCCGGAGGAACCTCTGTAGCCTCACAAGAAATCGGGGTGGAGCTTGATAAGCTCAGGGCGACCGGAAAACCGGTTATAACCTCGATGGGGGATGTGTGCGCCTCTGGCGGTTATTGGATCGCCTGCAGCACGGACCATATCATGGCCAACCCCGCCACTTTGACAGGCAGCATCGGGGTTATTATGCAGATGCAGAACATCGAAGGACTGTACGAAAAGCTTGGGGTTAAAGAGGTGGTCATCAAAAGCGGCCAGCATAAGGATATCGGATCTCCTTTCCGCGATCTTTCTCCAGAAGAACAACAAATATTGCAGGGTATTGTACAGGACTCCTATCAGCAGTTTATTGATCAAGTGGTGAAAGGCCGCGAGGGCAAAATTACCCGTGAACAATTGATGCCCCTGGCCGACGGGAGGATTTTCACCGGAGCCCAGGCCAGAGATTTGGGGTTAGTAGACAGTTTGGGAGATTACTATGATGCGATCGAGCAGGCCAAAGTCATGGCAGGTATACAGGGAGAAGTTCCTATTGAGGTGCTCAACCAGCAGGACATGTGGAAGCGCCTGGTTACCAGCCTGGAGAGCACCTTCCTGGGTAATCAGCCAACTACCAGGTTATATTATTAACTAGGGGGACTGGGTTTGACCATATTGGATGTGCTTTACGGATTAATCTTTCAACCGCAGGGCACCATGCGGGAATTAGCCCGCACACGGCCTTTGTTGGCGGGCTTCCTGGTTTTTATAGGGGTATATTTCGCCAATTATCTTTTGCAGGAGGCCAGCAGCGCCATCAGTCAGAACGGATTAGGATTGCCAGGATACGCTTCATGGATGCTGGCGAGCCTGGGGGCCGTTACGGCAGTTGTGATATGGTTTGTTTCCGCAGGTCTGTTTTCCCTGCTGGCAGAGATTATTTACGGGTACGGCAATGGCAAAGCGGTTTTGAGCTGCCTGGGCTTTGCGGTTTTTCCCGGCATTTTGGGCCCGGCTTTATATTATGCCGCAATTTTATTGGACCTGCCCGGCGTGGGCGCATTGTTGTATCTCCTGTCCGGTTTATGGGTGATAGGATTGCAGGTTCTGGCAGTGCGTGAGGCCTTAACCTTGACTACCGGGCAGGCGGTCTTGATATATTTGTTGCCGATGGCATCATTTCTCTTGATCGGGGCGTTATTGCTGATCATCGGCGGCCTGGCTTTGAGTTCTTTACCTCTGCTTTAGAAGGATGTTCATCATCGATGCAGAATTGTAAATATATGTTCATGTAGGGGGAGGGGTAGCTGAAATGCGCCATGAAATATTGATCGTGGATGACCAAAAGGGAGTGCGCCGCTTATTAGAAGAACTATTCAAGAAGGACGACTGGATTGTCCATACGGCCTCCGATGGGTTAGAAGCCATTGCCAAGATTGACAGTATAACACCCCATATTATCTTAATGGATATGAAAATGCCTAATATGAACGGCCTGGAAGCCTCGCAAAAAATCCTTGAAAATCACCCTGAATTGACCATCGTTATGATGACCGCCTACGGGGAGATGGACGTTATTAAAAAAGCTCTTGATGCCGGGGTAAAAAGGTGTATTACCAAGCCTTTTGACATAATGAATCTACGTCAGGTAGTGCAGCAAATGGTAAGTGCAGAACAGGTTCAATAATTTACAACGAGGTGATTAATATGCCGCTGGTGGGGGTTGATACCCTGTTGGAGCATGCCCAGAAGGAAGGCTATGCGGTAGGTGCTTTTAATGCCAATAACATGGAGATCGTTCAAGCCATAATCCAGGCTGCGGAGCTGGAGAGATCTCCGGTAATCATGCAGGCCAGCCAGGGCGCCATCAAGTATGCCGGCCTGGATTATATTACCGGAATGGTCAAAATTGCCGCCGAGAAGAGTCCGGTTCCGGTAGCCCTGCACCTTGATCACGGCACCGACTTCGATCAGGTAATAAGATGCATCCGCAGCGGGTTCAGTTCGGTGATGTATGACGGCTCCAAGTTGAGCCTTGAGGATAATATCGCTACCACCAAAAAAATACTGGAGATCGCCAACCCCATAGGGGTATCCGTAGAGGCTGAATTGGGGAAAATAGGCGGAACCGAGGATGACATTCATGTAAGCATGCGTGAAGCCGCCTACACCGATCCCGAGGAAGCCCGCTATTTTGTAGAACAGACCGGCGTAAAAAGCCTGGCTATAGCCATCGGCACCGCTCATGGGCAATACAAAGGCGAGCCCAAGCTTGATTTTGAGCGCCTGGTCACCATTCAAGGCCTGGTGAACATCCCCATAGTCTTGCACGGGTCTTCCGGGGTGCCGGATGAGGCAGTGCGCCAGGCCATCTCATTGGGGGTGCGCAAGGTTAACATCGATACCAATATCCGAGAAGCCTTCGTAGGGGCGATGAGAAAGGTTATCGAAAATAAACCGGATGAAATCGATCCCCGCCAGATCCTGGGCCCGGCTCGCGAAGCGGCTGTAAACATTATCCGCGATAAAATGAGGGTCTTTGGAAGCAGTGGCAGGATCTAGAAAAAGGAGGCGCAAGTGCGAATATTTATCGATTCAGCGAATATCGCCGAAATACGCGAAATACATTCCCTGGGATTTCTTGATGGAGTCACCACCAATCCAACCCTGGTAGCCAAGGAAGGACGCGATTACCATCAGGTGATCAGCGAGATCTGTAATCTGGTGGATGGTCCCATCAGCGCCGAGGTCATCGCTCTGGACTATCCGGGCATGATGCAGGAAGCGCGGCAGTTGGCTGAGATACATCCCAATGTGGTGGTGAAGATCCCTCTCACTGAAGCTGGGCTCAGGGCCATATCCAGCCTGAACAAAGAAGGGATTAACACCAACGCCACCCTGGTCTTTTCGTGCAACCAGGCCATACTGGCGGCTCGTGCCGGGGCCAGTTATGTGAGCCCGTTTATAGGGCGGGTCGATGATATCAGTTATGATGGGATGGCATTGCTGAAGGACTTGATCGAGATTCTGGATCAATACATGTTAGACACCGAGGTTATAGCAGCCAGTATCAGGCATCCCATGCATGTTACCGCTTCAGCCCGCGCCGGCTGCCATATAGCAACGGTTCCTTATGCGGTGATCAAACAGATGATCAGGCACCCGCTGACCGATGCCGGTATTGAAAAGTTTATGAACGATTGGAAACAGGTTTTTTAGAACCTGAGGCAGGGGGTAAAGATTGTGGAGAGGGAATTAGCATTGGAATTTGCCCGGGTCACCGAGGCTGCCGCCCTGGCAGCTTCCCGCTGGGTGGGCAAAGGCAATAAAGAAGCCGCTGATGATGCTGCAGTAACCGCTATGCGGGTTATGTTTGATACTGTTGCTATTGACGGCATTGTCAAGATCGGCGAAGGGGAGATGGACGAGGCTCCCATGCTGTACATAGGCGAGCGGGTAGGAATGGGTGTGCCTCCTGAAGTTGACATAGCCGTGGATCCCCTGGAAGGGACAACTATCGTAGCCAAAGGCGGCGTCGGAGCGATTGCAGTCCTGGCGGCGGCTCCCCGGGGATCTTTATTGCACGCCCCTGACATGTATATGGACAAAATAGCGGTGGGACCGGAATGCAAAGGTCGAGTTCACCTGGACGCGCCGGTCAAGGAGAATCTGAAAGAAGTGGCCCGGGCACTGCATAAACTGATCAGCGAAGTAACCGTGGTTATTCTGGACCGTCCCCGTCATGAACACATCGTAGAACAGGTTCGCCAGGCCGGAGCCCGCATTCGCCTGATCACCGACGGTGATATCTCGCCGGCTGTAGCTGCGGCCTATGAAGATTCCGGAGTCGATATCCTGCTGGGCATCGGCGGAGCGCCGGAAGGGGTGATCAGCGCGGCCGCGCTCAAGTGTCTGGGCGGCGATTTTCAGGCCCGCTTAACGCCTGAGGGCCCCGAAGCCGCTGAAGAGATCCGGCGCTGCAAGGAAATGGGCATAGAGGATATCAACACCGTGTTTACCATTGACGACCTGGTCAAATCAGAGGACGTTATTTTTGTAGCCACCGGTATAACCGGATCGTTTTTGCTCAAAGGAGTGCGCTACCACAAGCGGCGGGCCACTACCGATACGCTGGTGATGAGGAGCCTGTCAGGAACCATTCGCCGTATTATTGCCGAGCATCATCTTGATAAAAAACCATTATTCAGAGATAATCGTATTAAGCTGAGGATGGACTAAGCCGGTAAATTTTGCGATTTATTGGATTATCCGTTTAAATTTATGGGATAATATCTGGCAGAGGCTTATCAAAAGTGCTATCTTAACCTTCGCCCAGTGTGACGTGCTGGGGCTTCAATCTGATGAACAAACCCTCATAATATCATGTCGGTTGGTCCAACTGTAGATAATCAGATCGGAACATTTACTTGTGATGGCTATAATTGAGTTTTCAGGGACTTATTATTGGTGTTGACCGATAAGTAGTAGATTATGTAAATGAAAGGATGTTGGTATGAAGGGAGGACAACGGGAAGAAAAGGTGAATATCTCCGAACTGGACAACAAAAATATGTTGGAGTTATACCAGATTGCCCGGGATTTGAACCTGGCCGGATATTCCAAGCTGCGTAAGAAGGAATTGGTATTCGAAATTACCAAAGCCTTAACCCATTCCGACCAGCTCTTGCAGGCCCAGGGAATTCTGGAGATCATGCCCGATGGATATGGATTCCTGAGGCCTTTTGGGTACTTGCCCAGTCAGGACGATATTTATGTTTCACCTTCCCAGATAAGGAAATTTGAATTGCGTACCGGCGACCATGTAAGTGGTCAGGTACGATCTCCCAAAGACAATGAGCGGTTTTTTGCCTTGCTCAAGGTGGAGGGTGTTAACGGCTTTCCTCCAGAGGAATCTATCAAAAGAATCCATTTTGATGCCTTAACCCCCCTGTATCCGACCGAAAAGCTGAACCTGGAGACCGTACAGCGCGAGCTGTCCACCCGCATCATCGACCTGATTGCGCCAATCGGCAAGGGACAGCGCGGTCTGATTGTGGCTCCTCCTAAAGCCGGCAAGACCATCCTGCTGCAGAAAATTGCCCAGGGCATCAGCGAAAATCATCCTGATGTCGTATTGATCATACTGCTGGTAGATGAACGCCCTGAGGAAGTTACGGATATGCAGCGCTCAACCAAAGCGGAGGTGGTGTCCTCCACCTTTGACGAGCCTCCGGAAAACCACGTGAAAGTAACCGACATGGTTCTGGAACGGGCCAAACGGCTGGTGGAACATAAAAAAGACGTGGTTATTCTCATGGACAGTGTCACCAGGCTGGCACGAGCCCACAACCTGGTGGTGCCTCCCAGCGGCCGGACACTATCCGGCGGCATTGACCCGGCCTCGCTTGATAAGCCCAAACGCTTCTTCGGGGCGGCGCGCAATATCGAAGAGGGAGGCAGCCTGACCATCTGCGCCACTGCTCTGGTTGAAACCGGTTCGAGGATGGATGAGGTCATTTTTGAGGAATTTAAGGGACGGGGCAATATGGAGCTGGTACTGGAAAGAAAGCTGGCCGAGAGGCGTATATTCCCGGCCATCGATGTCAAACGATCCGGCACCAGAAAAGAAGAGCTCTTGCTGAGCGGCGAAGAATTAGAACTGATGTGGAATCTGCGCAACATGTTCAGTGATTATAATCCAGTTGAAACCATGCAGATGATATTAGATACCATGAAGAAAACCAAGACCAATAAGGACTTGTTGCGAGCGGCTCCGTTGGTTTTTGGAAAAACCGACCATGCCCGAAAATCCTACTAAAATAAGGAAAAAATCCCATCTGAGTAGTTGTTTCTCAAATATGGATGAATAAATGCCTGCGCTTATGTGGAGACTATGGTATATGTTGACTATTGGTCTTCAAAAGCGAGGTGTACTATGAAAAGGAAATGGATTAGCTCACTGCTGGTTGGCATTATCTTTCTGGGCAGTGTAGTGGGCCCGGTTGCGGCTGCACTCTGTCCGGGGGATTTCCTACCGTGGATGTCTGCAGCTACCGCAGAGCCTGAAACCGGGCTCAGTACCGGCAGGGATCATGTGGTAAGAAATGGCGATACCCTGTGGGCATTATCCAGGGAATATCATGTTGATTTAGATGCGCTCTTATTGATGAACAATCTTGATGAGAATGATTTGCTGACTGTAGGCAGAACCTTGAAGATACCGATTTCGACCTGCACAGTGAAGAAAGGGGACACCTTATCTTCGCTGGCCTCCAGGTATCAGGTGAGTGTAGAGGCTCTAGCCATGGCCAACCAGGGCAAAGATCCTTACCAGCTAGAGGTCGGAGATGTATTGATTATCCCCGGCTTCGAGGCAGACAGCATTGCTGCCAGCAGTACTCCCTCCCGGGGCTATAGCATCGATCTTGCCGCCTTTGGATGGCCGGTAAGCGGTGCGGTCACTTCAGCGTATGGTTGGAGAAAATCAGGATTTCATCATGGCGTGGATATTGCTCAGGAAACCGGCGCCCCCATCAAAGCGGCTGCTGATGGAATCGTTATTTTCAGCGGCGCCAAACCCATCTACGGAAAAACCGTGATTATCAGCCATAATGATGGCAGGGAGACCCTCTATGCACATGCTCAGAGTATTCTGGTTCATAAAAATCAGAGGGTTCGCAAAGGACAGATTATTGCCCTGGTAGGCACCACCGGACGAACTACCGGACCCCATGTGCATTTTGAGGTTAAACTTAACGGAAAAACGGTTAATCCGCTGAGCCAACTGCGTTAACTGCGTTAAATATCACGCCCCCATATGGGGGCTTTTTTTATGGGTAGATTTGAGATAGGCTATTACTAGTTATAGTCAGCCGGAGAGGAAATTCGCAACCAATATGTATTATGTAATGTACAGCAATGAGAATGGGGAATGGATGGAGCACCCTGATTTGGCCATGTTAGGGCGGAGCGGAAACAGCTGGGTGATTCCGGAGCAGAGTGAAATGATTCCGCTTCCTTCCGGGTCATCCCTGGTAAATATACCCGGTTATTTCCCGGTGGGCCTGGAAAATGACAACCAGGCCATGTGCCTTAACAGTGATCCCGGCTGCCCCGGGAAAAGAGCAGGCGTTGTGGCCGCATTGCTCCCGCAAGGCTTCACCCGCACCCTGCTGCCGGCCTGTATACCCCGGGCCCAAGGAGGAGGCATTCCTCTTCTGGGGTATACTGCCGTAGGTTTTCGGGGTGATAAGGTCTATGCGGCGGCAGTGCAGAGCGACCGCCATCATTCCTGGCACCCGCGGTATTATAACACCGAACAGCTCAGCCAGCGTATCCACCGCATGCTGAGGAGATTTCCCCATAATCGCATCCTGCGTCAATTGGCCAAATGTTCCCTGCAATATGGATGCTTCACCGCACAGAATATGTTTTACCAGCGTTGGGAGGCGGGCATTCCGAGCACCCCGGCCTGCAATGCCAATTGCCTGGGCTGCATATCGGAGCAGCATGGTGAGGCCGATTCGCCTCAGCATCGCCTGGGTTTTGTGCCCACCGTTGATGAGATTGTGGAACTGGGAGTCAATCACCTCAAAAACGCGCCCCGGGCCATAATCAGCTTTGGGCAGGGGTGCGAAGGCGAACCCTCCCTCAATGCCGACTTGATAGCCCCGGCCATTGGCCGCATGCGTCTCCAAACCCCGGGTGGCACCATTAATATCAATTCACATGGCGGCAATCATAAACAGCTCCAGAAGATATTTAAGGCCGGCCTGGATGCCATCAGGGTGACCATATTCTCCCTGGTGGAAGAAAACTATAATCTTTACCATCGCCCCCAGAACTATAAACTGGGGCAGGTGTTCAACTCCATTAAAGCCGCCCTGGATCAAAACATTCAGGTTTCGCTTAATCTTTTGGTCCTGCCGGGGTTTACCGATCAGCCTCAGGAAGTTGAGGCCTTGCTTGGTTTTCTGGAGGAGAATCCGGTTGACATGATTCAAATGCGCAACCTCAATATCGACCCGGACGTGATCGATCAGCATATGGGGTTTAAGAGCGCCGGAATAGGCATAACCTCTATGATTGCGACCTTGCAAAGGGAAGCCCCTGCAGTAAGGCTGGGATCTTATACCCATGAGGTTGACAAATATTAGAAATTGAAAGCGAGGGATTACTGCATGAGCATCCCCGGGCCATATACCAGCAAAGAGGTCACCAGTTTAGCATCCGGAGCGCAGTTCTGGGGCAAATACATGGTTGCCGAGAAAAATCAGCGTAAAACCAGAAACGGCCGGGATATTATCAACCTGCGGCTGGCGGACAGCTCGGGCTCGATCGAGGTGGTGGTGTGGGACAATTGCCAGGTGCAAGGAGATTTGCATAAAGGAGTGGTGATCGGTATGCAAGCCGATACCAGCCTGTACAACAACCGTCAGCAGATTACCGCCAAACGCATCAAGATTCTCGATGAGAATCCTTCCGCTTACCTTTTGGCGGCCCCCGTTCCCCGTGAAACCTTGATGGCAGAATTGGAACAGGCGGTGGAATCTATTGCCGACCCGCATTTATCCTTTTTGCTTCAGACGATATTAACCCCGCAATGCATCGCCGACTTCAGCACCACGCCAGCGGCCAAACGCATCCATCACAACTATATGGGCGGACTGTTGGAACACACTCTGGCTGTGGTCAAGCTGTGTCAGCACGCCGCTCAACTCTATCCAGAACTGAATCGGGATCTGCTGGTTGCCGGCGCCATTCTTCACGACATCGGCAAGATGAAAGAGTATGAGCTGCAGGTGGTGCCGGAATATACCCTGGAGGGTAAACTGCTGGGACATATCGTCATGGGATATCAACTGGTAGACCAGGCCGTTCAAAAGATTCGAGCAGAGGGTTATGATTTTCCGCTTATGCTGGAAAACATGATCAAGCACCTCGTCCTCAGTCACCATGGCAGCCTGGAATATGGCTCCCCGGTCAAACCGCTCTTCCCGGAAGCCTTCCTGCTGCATGTTATGGATAACTTGGACGCCAAGATGTTCGTCTATTTCGAAAAGATGGCTCAAACCGAAAATGTGGAGCAATATGTCACCCCTTATGACAGCTTCCATCAGCAGCAGTTCTTCACTTATCGCTATAGACAGGAAATGCCGCCCGACCGTGACGGCAAGCCGGAATGAGCATTTAGTTGCCGCTTGTGTTTTACAATCAGAATTGATATAATCGTTACTGCAGCTATTATGGCTGCAATTATCAGGAAGCAACCCGAAGCGAGGTGAAACCATGAAAGAAAAGATTCATCCCCAGTATTCCAAAACCACGGCTAGGTGTGCTTGTGGCAATGAATTCGAAGTAGGCTCCACCAAATCCGGCATTCGCGTGGAGATTTGCTCCAAGTGCCATCCTTTTTATACTGGCAATAAGAGCCGGGTGGTTGATACCACCGGCAGAGTGGATAAATTTAAAAAGAAGTATGGTTTAGGGTAATAACAAGCAGCAGAGACGGGGTTCTCTGCTCTTTTCTATGCAACATCAGAGCCGTTTTCAGGCTCTGATTCTGTTCTCGGCATTGCCAGGTGGTGAAAAATGCAAAAAAAATTCCCTTATGGGGGTATGGCGGTAATCGAAGGTGTCATGATGCGCGGTCCCGCCAGAACCTCTATTGCTGTAAGGAAAAGCGACGGCACCATACAGGTGGACGAACAGCCCAACAATGATTGGGCCAAGCGATTTCCATTTCTTAAATGGCCATTTATTCGCGGCACCTTCGTCTTAATCGAATCGCTGGTGGTCGGGATAAAAATGCTCAATCATTCGGCTAACCTGGCTTTGGATGAGGATGAGGATGAACTCAGTTTTTGGGAAATCCTGATCACTATGGTGGTCGCTTTTGGACTGGCCATACTGTTGTTTATGGTCCTGCCAACTGCCATTGTACACTACTTGCAGGACTTTTTGGCCGGGCCCTGGGCGCAGAACCTGGTCGAGGGGTTTATTCGTATCGCCTTTTTCTTTCTGTATGTGATCGCAATCTCACGCATGCCCGATATAGCACGGGTCTTCATGTATCATGGGGCCGAACATAAAACCATTTTCGCCTATGAAGCGGGCGAACCGCTCACTGTGGATAATGTGAAGCGGCATTCATCCTTGCACCCCCGGTGCGGCACCTCTTTTTTATTGATAGTGATGATTATATCGATTGTGGTTTTTGCCCTGCTGGGTGAAGGCAGCCTGTGGTACCGGATATGGTCCCGCCTGGCTGTGCTTCCCATTGTAGCAGGATTGGGATATGAATTCTTAAAACTGAGCGGGCGATACTATGGAAAGGGCTGGCTGAATTTTTTAATAGCCCCCGGATTATGGATGCAGCGTTTAACCACCCGGGAACCCGACCATGATCAAATGGAGGTGGCCATTGCGGCCTTGCAGCGCCTCCTGGATGATGAAACCAAAAACCCGCCGGCAGAGCCCCAGGTCGAGCAGGCCACCGGATAATCTGCCCAGAGCTTTATTAAACGCCCCTAAGACCCCGACCTCTGTAGGTGGATGGGATAAACATAATTGTCTTCAGTAGTGAGTCGGATCTCCTACTGAAGGGGCGTTTGATAAAACGCTCGCAGCGCGATGTACACGCAATGCGTAAGGAAGGCGGCTATGCCGCCCGCATTTCGGCGCACAATTCGCGCAAGCGCTCATTGAATCAGGAGGGATATCAGTGCTTTCCAAGCTGGACAACCTGGAAGACAAATATAATGAGCTGACCGAGCTTTTGAGCCGCCCGGAGACCATTTCCGACCAGCAAAAATATCAAAAGGTCGCCAAAGCACATGCAGATCTAACCGAGATTGTTGCTCAATACCGGCGCTATAAAACCATCAACTCACAGCTCCAGGAGGTTCAGGAGCTATTGAAAGAAGAACACGACCAGGAATTTCAGTCTCTGCTCGAGACTGAACTGGAGGATCTTAAAGCCGCCCGCGATGAACTGGAAGCTGTATTGAGGGTATTGCTCCTGCCCCGGGACCCCAATGATGACAAAAGCGTTATCATGGAAATCCGCGCCGGTACCGGCGGGGATGAGGCCGCGTTATTCGCTAACGACCTCTTCCGCATGTACAGCCGCTACGCTGAGGAGCAGGGCTGGAAGATAGACATTATGGATTCGCATTATACCGACATCGGCGGTATCAAAGAATTGATCTTCGTCATCGACGGGCAGGGGGCCTACAGCAAATTGAAATATGAATCCGGAGTGCATCGCGTACAAAGGGTTCCCACCACCGAATCGGGAGGCCGGATTCATACTTCGGCCGCTACTGTAGCCGTGCTTCCTGAGGCTGAAGAGGTTGAGGTTAACATCGACCCGGCCGAGATCAGAGTGGACGTCTATTGTTCCAGCGGACCAGGCGGGCAATCGGTCAACACCACCCAATCCGCGGTGCGCCTCACCCATCTTCCCACCGGGCTGGTGGTGACCTGTCAGGATGAAAAATCACAACACAAGAACAAAGCCAAGGCTTTGCGAGTCCTGCGGGCCAGGCTGAAAGAAATGCTGGAAGAAGAGAAAAACGCCGAATACGCCGGCACCCGCAAGAACCAAGTGGGGAGCGGGGATCGCAGTGAACGTATTCGCACCTATAATTTCCCTCAGGGCAGGGTAACTGATCATCGTATTAACCTGACCCTGCATAAGCTGGATGTTATTCTGCAAGGACAGCTTAAAGAGATTATTGAGGCCTTGATCGCTCACGACCAGGCAGAACGCTTGAAACAGGTGGAGTAAGTGGCCCAGGATTGGACGATAAAGGAATTAATATCTTGGACGACCCGGTATTTTCAGGACCGAGGCATCGCCGCAGCTCGCCTGGAGGCGGAGATAATGCTGGCCTATGCCCTGGAGGAAGACCGGGTTTTTTTGTACACTTATTTCGATAAGCCGGTTAATCAGCAGGAGAGGGCAAGATTCCGCGGCCTTATCCAGAGAAGGGCCAGGCAGGAGCCGTTAGCCTACATCACCGGTGAGAAAGAGTTTATGTCCCTGAGCTTTGAGGTCAGCCCCCAGGTATTAATCCCCCGGCCGGAGACCGAACTCCTGGTAGAGACGGCTCTGGATTTGTGTCTTGCCAGGAAACTCCGCATTTGTGATATGGGGACCGGAAGCGGGGCTATTGCAGTCAGTTTAGCCTATTATTCAGCCGGGGGAAAGGTCACCGCCGTAGACGTATCCCTGCCGGCTATCGAGGTTGCCAGGCGCAATGCCGAGCGGCATGGAGTGCAGATAGAGTTTTGCCAGAGCGACCTTTTCGCCGAGGTCGATCCGGCTCAGGAGTACGATCTCATCACAGCCAACCTGCCGTATATAACGGCGGCAGAGTATGAGACCCTGGATGCGGGTATCCGCCGATATGAGCCCGAGCTAGCCCTGCTGGCCGGCGGAGACGGCCTGGATGTTTATAGAAGGTTCTTGCCAGAAGCGATGAAACGGCTCAGTCCGGGCGGACATCTGCTGCTGGAGATCGGGGCTGGGCAGGGCCAGGCCGCTCTGGATATGGCCCGCCCGTATGGCTGCAGCCAGTTAGTGTCTGATCTGGCAGGCAAAGACCGCTTGATTGTCATCAGGGAGGAAAGCCAGGATGAGTACCGTCCGCTGGAAGATCGATAGAGAAAAGCCGCAAAAAGAACTGATCGAAGAGGCCGCAGCCTTGCTGAAGCGCGGTGAACTGGTGGCTTTTCCTACCGAAACGGTTTACGGCCTGGGGGCTGATGTTTATAGTCCCGAGGCGGTGCAGAGGATTTTCGAGGTAAAAGGACGCATATCCCAGAGCCCGCTCCTGGTCCATGTCAGCGATCTCGATCAGGTTAATCGGCTGGTCACGGTTATTTCCCCCCTGGCCCGGCTGTTGATGGAGAGCTTCTGGCCGGGTCCCCTGGCTTTGATCTTGCCAGCCTCACCCCGGGTCCCCAAAGTTGTTTTAGGGGGAAAAGACAGTGTGGGCTTGCGAATGCCGGCTCATCCCGTAGCCCTGGCCTTGATAGAAAAATCCGGCCCTATAGCGGCCCCCAGCGCCAATCTGAGCGGTCGCCCCAGCCCGGTATCGGCCGGGCATGTAATGGATGATTTGGATGGGCAGATTGCTGCCATACTGGATGCAGGACCAACCGATGTCGGCCTGGAGTCAACCATCGTGGATCTGAGCCGGGAAAAGCCCGAAATCCTGCGCCAGGGAGGCGTGCCTTTAGAGGAATTGGAAGCGATTCTGGGCTGTCGCCTGGAAGCCTTCACAAGGCCTAAACAGGCTTATAAAACCGGGGACTTAAGCATCGAACTCTATGAGGATCGGGGACAGCTTCTGACTGCTCTTTCGGCCTGTCCGCATGGCACGGCAGCCCTGGTTCATTATGGGGAGCATCCCGCTCCGGGTATGGTTGATAGTCTTAAAGCATATACATTGAACTTAAAGGTGCAAGGCGGGGATTTATTCTCAATCATTCGCGAGGCCGAAACACAGGGTTTGCAGAGACTGATTTTTGCCCCGCTGCCGGCTGATTTGACCGGTTGGGGCCGGTCGCTGGCAGACCGCATCAGACGGGCCGCAGGGGTCAGTTGAATTATTTTACATAAGGAATCTTTTATCATTATGGGTGAACAATTTGTCACAGTAGCTATAATTGCAGTAGTCCTGGGAATGGATGCCTTTTCCCTGGCTCTTGGATTGGGCCTGAAAGGGGTATCCTATCGTTATGAAATAAAATTTTCCGGCCTGGTTGCCTTATTTCATGTTTTTATGCCCTTGATGGGCCTGTATCTAGGGGTCGTGTCGGGGAGGTTTTTAGGGGTATGGGCACAGCGGCTGGGTGCGGTTGTGCTGATATATATCGGGGTTAGCTTTTTGTTAAAAGGCTTGAAGGATATCCGCCCCCGCAGCTATTCATTTGCTGAAGCAGCTCAGCGGCGGGCTGCGTCAAGACCCCAGACCCTGAACAATATCTGGCTCTTGAGCTGTTCGGTGAGTATGGATGCTCTGGCGGTAGGATTTGGACTGGGTACTTTTCAGATGCCCCTTTTAGTCACAGTATTGACTATGGGGACTATAGCCGGTTTGTTGACCTGGTTCGGCTTCTTGGGAGGCCGCCTGTTGAACCGGCTGGTGGGCAGTTACGCGCAGATGATCGGAGGCCTGGTGTTGATTGCACTGGCTGTGAAACTGTTATGGTTCTAGAGGTGATCAATCTATGAAAATCCTTTTGGTTTGCACCGGCAATACCTGCAGAAGCCCTATGGCTGCAGCCATGTTGAGCAAAATCCTGCAGGACAAAGGGGCTGATTTCGAGCAATACCATATTGTCAGCGCTGGTCTTGCGGCCGGTTCGGGCTGGCCGGCCTCCCCCGGGGCGGTATACGCTATGCAGCTGCAAGGCCTGGACATCAGCGGGCATCGTTCCCAACCCTTACATCAGGATCTGGTGGAGAAAGCGGATATAATATTGACAATGACAGCGACGCAGCGTGAGTACATGTTGGACAAATATCCGGACCACATGCGAAAAATTGATACCCTGGCGGGTATGGCCGGAGAAATCGGCCGGGATATACTCGACCCTTTTGGAATGGATGCGGTAAAATATGTGGAGAGTGCCAGTGAAATTAAGAGACTGATGATCAGGGTAGCAGATAAGCTGATTAGCAGGCTTGATGAGCAATGATTTTACAGGAGATGAAGTCATGAAGGTTGTTATAGGCAGCGACCACGCCGGAGTGGATTTGAAAGCTGATCTGATGGACATGCTCGGCGCCGGCGGGGTTGAAACATATGACTGCGGCACTTACAGCGGCGCATCAGTGGATTATCCCGACATTGCCGAGCTGGCAGCCGCCAAAGTGCTTGATTTAAAATGTCCGGGAATACTGATTTGCGGAACCGGGATCGGGATTGCCATTGCCGCCAATAAAATACCTGGAATAAGGGCCGCTGTTTGCCTCACCCCGGAAATGGCCCGATTGGCTCGTGAGCATAATGACGCTAATATCGTATCCATCGGGGCTCGTCTGCTGAAAGAAGAAACCGCCCGGGAAATAGTGAAAACATTTTTGTATACCGAATTTCTAGCAGGTAGACACCAGGCCCGGGTAGAAAAATTAAAGATGCTAGAAAAAAAATGTCGAGAGAGGGGTTAATTAAAATTGGATTATATCGAGCAGTACGTTAGAGAAGTCGACCCTGAGATCGCGGAAGCCATAGCCCTGGAAGAAAACCGCCAGGATCAGAAACTGGAGTTAATAGCATCTGAGAATTTTGTTTCGCGAGCAGTTATGGCAGCGCAAGGCTGCGTCATGACAAATAAATACGCTGAGGGTTACCCCGGCAAGAGATATTACGGGGGATGTGAATTTGTCGATGTAGCTGAGAATCTGGCCAGGGAGAGACTAAAAACACTACTCGGCTGTGAGCACGCCAATGTACAGCCCCATTCAGGAGCACAGGCCAACACCGCCGTCTATTTCGCAGCGTTAAAACCCGGAGACACGGTGATGGGTATGAACCTCAACCATGGCGGGCATCTGACCCATGGCAGTCCGGTCAATCTTTCCGGGAAATATTTCCGTTTCGTGGATTACGGTGTATCTCCGCAAACTGAGACCATCGATTATGATCAGGTGAGAGATGTAGCCAAAGAATGCCAGCCCAAAATGATTGTAGCCGGCGCCAGTGCGTACCCGCGCTTCCTTGATTTCGCCAAATTCCGCGAAATCGCCGACGAAGTGGGGGCATTTCTTTTTGTGGATATGGCTCACATCGCCGGCCTGGTTGCGGCAGGGCTGCACCCCTCTCCCGTCCCTTACGCTCATTTCGTAACTACCACCACGCATAAAACCCTGCGCGGCCCCCGGGGCGGTGTCATTTTGTGCGGAAAGGATTGGGCACAGAAGGTGGATAGCGCGGTATTTCCCGGAATTCAGGGGGGGCCTTTGATGCATGTTATCGCTGCCAAAGCAGTATGTTTTAAGGAAGCCCTGAGCGATGATTTCAAAAAATATCAGGAGCAGATTGTTAAGAACGCGGCAGTTCTGGCCGCTGCCCTTTCCGAGCATGGGCTGCGCTTGGTTTCCGGTGGCACCGACAACCATTTAATGCTGGTTGATGTACGCCCCAAACAGTTGACCGGCAAGGCCGCCCAAGCCATTTTGGAAACAGTGAACATTACCGTGAACAAGAACACCATACCTTTCGACCCGGAAAAACCGATGGTGACCAGCGGGATCCGCATAGGCACGCCGGCTGTTACCAGCCGCGGGATGAACAGTGATGATATGAAACTGGTCGCCAGGGCCATCGCCATGGCCCTGGAAAACCCGGAAAAAGAAACAACACTGAACGAGGCTCGAGAAATAGTAGCTGGATTATGCAATAAATATCCGCTATACAAATAAACCGGGGAGCTAAACAGATGGATGCCAAAACATTATCCTTGCCAAAACTCAATCAGCTCAAGCCGACCCTGGAATCCACCGCATTGAAACTGATGGAGGAAGCCGGAGAACTGGCGCAGGTTATCGGTAAGTACCGGGGTTTGTCGGGGGAACAGGTTCACCTTGATGAGAAGACCATCGTCAACCAGATCGCCAAAGAGCTTTTAGACGTGGCTCAGACAGCAGTAACCATGATGTTTGTAATGGAGGAGCAATTCGGTCTCAACATCGAAACCCTCCTCCAGGAACACTGGCAGAAGATGGAAGATAAGGGCTACTTGATGCGCTGAATCGGGAAAAAATTTTAATAAATCAGAAAGATAATATATTGGGGAGGATTTTGTATTAAGCTTCTCGAATTAAATGCGTACCTACCCAATACACAGATAGATTAAAAGATGTTAAAAAGTCCATTTCTGCTGATATAACTGTATAAAATCGAGTTGGCTATCCATCTGGATAAAATTAAAAATGAAAAAGGAATTTGCCTGTTTATGACGAATAGAGAAAAGGGATAGTTCGTCTATGTAGGCGATAGAGGAAAGCAGATGACAGACAAACCCAAGCTTGGATGGGTCCGCGGACTTAGTGACGCGGTCAACCTGGCGACTACAGCGGCAGCTTCAGTTGGCATTTGCCTGTTTGCCGGATGGTGGCTGGACCGGCGCTTTGATACCGAGCCCTGGTTCATAGCCCTGGGAGCCCTGATAGGAATGGCAACTGCCATCAAAGCAATGTGGGACAAGATGATGGGACAATCGAAACGCCGCCAGAAGGTAGAGAAAAAAGATCCCGATAGAGAGAACTAAGACAGTTCATAGATATAGAGACTAGTCTTAGAAAAAGATTCCTCAATATATAGAGAGAGAAATAGAACTCCTCTGCAAGCCAACATACAGCTATCACTATATTTATATGAGTTTTAAGTTTTTGAACCTGGCTGATCAATTGAACGGCTGTCAAAAACTCGACAAATTAATAAGGGAAGGGGGGAAATAGAGAATGTTATTTGGAATGTGGGATAGTGTCTTTTTTCATCTCGGACCTATTCCGGTTGATCATCTGGTGGTAACCGAGTGGGCCATTATAGCCCTGGTCGGTATTATTTCCTTTTTAGCTACCAGGAAAATGCAGTTGATTCCGACTGGCCTGCAAAACGGCTTTGAAGCTGTCATATTGTTTACCTACGACTTTTTTACACAATTGATGGACGAAGAGCATGTGGCCAAGAAGTGGGCGCCTTTGCTTACTTCGTTTTTCCTGTTTATCCTGATCAGCAACTATAGCGGACTGATACCGGGCGCGGCTCATGTGGAAGGTTTTCAGCCGCCAACCAGTAACTGGAATGTTACCATGACCCTTGCTATTATCACCTTCTTTTCTGTTCATATCGCCGGGTTCTCCGAACATGGAGGACATTATCTTCACCACTTCGTCAGTCCAAGCCCATTAATGCTGCCGTTAAACCTTGTCGAAGAGGTAGCTCATCCGTTATCCCTGACAGTCCGTCTTTTCGGCAATATATTTGGGGAAGAAATGGTTATAGCTTTCCTGTTATTCATGGCGCCATTTATAATCCCAACGGCCATTATGGGTTTGAGCCTGCTGCTGGGAGCAATCCAAGCAGTGGTTTTCACTCTGCTGTCAGCCAGTTACATAGGGGCGGCAGCAGGCAAAGGGCACTAAAAATGCTCAAATGTAAATATCATTAGAGCTCGAAAGGAGGGAAAATGTAATGGATATGTTAGCATTAGGTGCTGGTCTTGCCGTATCAATCTCCGGTATCGGTGGTGGTATTGGTATGGGTATCGCCGGTGGCAAAGCGTTCGAAGCTATTGCACGGCAGCCCGAGGTAGGTGGGGACGTAAGAACTCTGCTCTTCATCACCTTGGCCTTTATTGAAACCCTGACCATTTACGGTCTACTGATTGCATTCATGTTAGTTAGTAAAATTCAGTAATTATACGGTGGACTCAGATTTGCGGGCGGTGGAGCTTCATTAATTAAATACAATGGCTTCATCGCCCCAAAAACTATTTGCTCTAAGAGATTGGAGGTAGCACATCCGTGATTAGGAACAGAAGGTATACGTCATTAATCCTCCTTTTTGCCATTTTTATGGTAATGGGATTTGCCACCTTCTGCATGGCCTCTAGTGAAGGACCGGCAGTGCCGGTTCCGGCACCGACCGGAACGACGCCTGAGTTTGGAAAGTGGTATGTTATTGGCTGGACAGCAGTCAACTTCTTGATTCTGCTGTCTTTGCTCTATAAATTCGGTTACGGTCCTATTAATGCCATGCTAGAAGAACGTTCAGCAACCATTGAAGGCTCCCTCAAACATGCCGAGGAAGTTAAAACCGAAGTAGAACAAATGCGTAAAGAAGCCCAGGCCAATTTGCAGGAGTCCCGCAAAGAATCACAGGAAATCGTGGCCCGGGCCACCAAAGCGGCTGAAGATGTCAAGAATGAGATGATGGCCAAGGCCCAGGAAGAAGCCACCAATGTGAAGAACAAAGCTCACGCCGAAATCGCAGCGGCTACCGAACAGGCCAAGGTACAGTTGAAAGACTCGGCGGTTGCTTTAGCCATTTCCGCAGCTGAAAAGGTTTTAGGCCGAGCCATCAATGAAGATGATCACAAGCGTATGGTTAAAGATTTTGTCAATGAGGCGGGCGATCTATTATGTTAAATAAGAGCGTCGCTAGGCGCTATGCTGAAGCATTTTTCAGTATTGCCCGGGAGGCTGGAAAGGTTGACGAGTATCAGCAGGAGTTAGAGCTGGTGGTACGTACCGTTGACGAGTCCGAACTCTTAAAAGAATATTTCGCTCATTTGCTAATCCCTGCCAAAGAGAAAAAAGAAGTTGCCCATAAGATATTTGCAGGGCAAATTTCTCAGACTACTCTCAATTTCGTATGCATGATTCTTGACAAGAAGCGTGAAACCTATCTGGCCTTGATTACCGAAGAATATACGGATATGGCCGATGAACAGAGGAATATTCTCAAGGCGGAGATGTACTCGGCTCGTGAGATCCCGGAAAGCGATGTCAATGATCTAGCTAAAAAGCTCTCTGCATCAACCGGGAAAACGGTGCAGTTGAAGCCTATGGTTGATCCGGGTCTATTAGGGGGAATAAAGGTCAGAATTGGCGACCAGATCGTTGACGCCACAGTCGCCAAAAAACTAGAGATGTTAAAAAGTTCCATGAAACAAACCAAGATAAGTTAAATCGATAGGGGTGACACATAAATGAGTATTAGACCGGAAGAGATTAGCGCAATTCTAAAGCAACAGATCGAGCGCTACCAATCCGAGGTCGAGGTCAGCAATGTGGGCTCTGTAATATTTGTCGGTGACGGTATCTCCCGTGTATACGGACTACAGGGCGCAATGGCTGGCGAGTTGTTGGAATTCCCGGGTGGGACCATGGGTATGGTTCTGAACCTTGAAGAAGATAATGTCGGCGCGGTGTTGCTGGGCGAATACAATCACATCAAAGAAGGCGACGTCGTTAAAGCCACCGGAAGAATCATGGAGGTTCCCGCAGGCAACGCTATGCTGGGCCGCGTAGTAAACGCTCTGGGACAGCCTATCGACGGCAAAGGGCCCATCGAGCCCGACGCTTACAGGCCTATGGAGAAGGTTGCCCACGGGGTTGTAACCCGTTCGCCGGTTGACACTCCCATGCAGACCGGGCTCAAGGCTATCGACTCCATGGTGCCCATCGGCCGCGGGCAGCGCGAATTGATCATCGGCGACCGCCAGGTGGGTAAGACCGCCATCGCTCTGGACGCCATCATCAACCAGAGAGACAAAAAAGACATGATCTGCATATATGTGGCTATCGGCCAGAAGCAGTCCAGTATTGCAGGCATTGCCGCCAAGTTTGAGGAAATGGGCGCTATGGATTACACCGTAATCGTAGCCGCAACTGCCGCCGAGCCGGCACCGCTGCTCTATATATCCCCCTATGCCGGTGTTGCCATAGCTGAAGAGTTCATGGAAGCACAGAACAAAGACGTTCTGATCATCTATGACGACCTGTCCAAGCACGCCGTAGCATACCGCGAAATGTCACTGCTGCTGCGCCGTCCTCCCGGACGTGAAGCATATCCCGGCGACGTTTTCTATCTGCACTCCCGCTTGCTGGAGAGGGCTTGCAAACTGAATAAGAAAATGGGCGGAGGTTCGATCACCGCGCTGCCTATCATTGAAACTCAGGCCGGCGACGTTTCCGCCTACATCCCCACCAACGTTATATCCATCACCGACGGCCAGATCTATCTGGAAACCGACCTGTTCTACGCTGGCCAACGCCCGGCCATAAACGCCGGTTTGTCAGTCAGCCGAGTCGGCGGTGCTGCTCAGACCAAAGCCATGAAGTCAGTTGCAGGGCAGCTGCGCCTGGATTTGGCGCAATATCGCGAACTGGCAGCTTTCGCACAGTTCGGTTCCGATTTGGATAAGGCTACCCTGGCACGTCTGATACGCGGCGAGCGGGTAACCGAGGTATTGAAACAGGGACAGTACAAACCAATGTCGATGGAAGAACAAGTTATTTCGATTTACAGCGGCGTAAACGGATATCTGGACGAACTGCCCAAAGACCGGGTCTTGGAATTTGAAGCCGATTTCCTGCAATATGTCCGCAGCAATTATAGTGAAATTCCGGCATCTATCAGAGATTCAGGCAAGATCGACAGTGCTATAGAAGAGAAACTGATCAAGGCGATAAATGAATTCAAGTCCACGTTTGCAGTTTAGGGTGGTGAAATAAATGGCAGGAGCAGGTATAAGAGAATTCAAGCGCAGAATTCGCAGCGTCAAAAACACCCAGCAAATCACCAAAGCGATGAAAATGGTTTCCGCTGCCAAACTGCGCCGGGCTCAAGAAGCCGCCGAAGCATCACGCCCTTATAATGAAACTTTAAGGGATACCCTGGCCAGACTGGCAGCAGTCACTTTCGATGTAAGGCATCCTCTCTTGGCAAAAAGGGAAGACGTCAAGAAAGTGGGCTATGTTGTTATAACTGCCGACCGGGGGTTATGTGGCGCATATAATACCAACATTATTCGCGCAGCTAATACAGCTATCGAGAACGACGAAAGAAAAATTGAGAATGGTATTGTGGCAGTAGGCAGAAAAGCCAGGGATTTCTATCGGAAACGTTCTGGCCTGGATGCCGAGTTTATCAACCTGGGAGACAATATCTCCTACGCAGATGCCAGAGAAATCGGCCAATATGTGGTTAATGCCTATGAGAACGAAGAAGTGGATGAAGTGTATCTGATTTACGCCAAATTCATCAACGTTCTCCGTCAGGTGCCTACGGTTACTCAATTGCTTCCTATCGAGCCTCCGGAAAAGGATGAGGAGGAAAAGGACATTGTGATTGACTACCTGTATGAACCCAGCGCCGATGAGATCCTTCTGGCCCTGTTGCCGAGATACATTGGAAGCCAGATATTCAACGCATTACTTGAAAGTAAAGCCAGTGAGCACGGAGCTAGAATGACAGCAATGGGCAACGCCACACAAAATGCGGGCGAGATCATTGATAGCCTTACTCTGGCCATGAACAAGGCCAGACAGGCTGCCATAACCGACGAAATACTGGATATCGTCGGCGGCGCCGAAGCTCTCAATAAAGGAGGAAAATAGAGGATGGCGAATGTAACATTTGGAGAGGTAACCCAGGTTATAGGCGCTGTTGTTGACGTTCGCTTTAAACCCGGTGAACTCCCTGACTTGATGAGTGCTATCACCATCAAAGCCTCAGAACAGGAGGCTAATTATAAGGGATCAGAACAGATCAATGTAACTATGGAAGCGATGCAGCACCTGGGCAATGATACTGTCAGATGCGTGGCCTTAAACCCCACTGACGGTGTTTCCCGGGGAATGAAAGCCGTCAACACTGGAGCCGCTATCAAAATACCGGTAGGCGACAATTGCCTGGGTAGAATACTCAACGTCTTGGGCGAACCGGTTGATGAAGCCGGTCCGGTCGATGCCGCCGACTATTGGGAAATCCATCGCAGACCCCCGGAACTGGTTGACCAGCTTCCGGCTACCACCATACTTGAAACCGGTATCAAGGTTACCGACCTGGTTTGCCCCTATGCTAAAGGTGGTAAGATCGGCCTGTTCGGTGGCGCCGGTGTTGGCAAGACCGTTATCATCCAGGAACTTATACGCAACATAGCATATGTCCATGGCGGATATTCAGTATTCACCGGTGTTGGTGAGAGAACCCGCGAAGGCAATGACCTCTGGGGTGAAATGGTGGAATCAGGCGTTATCGAAAAGTGCGCTCTGATTTTCGGCCAGATGAACGAACCTCCGGGAGCAAGGCTTAGGGTCGGTTTGACCGGACTGACGGTCGCTGAGTATTTCCGTGACATTGGAGGACAGGACGTTCTGATATTCATCGACAACATCTTCCGTTTTGCCCAGGCCGGCAACGAGGTGTCCGCACTCTTGGGCCGCATGCCTTCCGCGGTTGGTTATCAGCCTACACTGGCAACTGACATGGGTAATCTGCAGGAGCGCATCACCACCACCCGCAAAGGTTCGATTACCTCCGCACAGGCGGTATATGTCCCTGCTGACGACTTGACCGACCCTGCGCCGGCAACCACTTTCGCTCATTTGGATGCGACCCTGGTTCTGGCCCGGTCCATTGCTGAAAAGGGCATTTATCCTGCGGTGGACCCCCTGGATTCAACCTCCCGTATCTTGGATCCGCAGATCTTGGGTGATAAGCATTATTACACCGCCCGCGGGGTTCAGCAGATACTGCAAAGGTATAAAGAATTACAGGATATCATCGCCATACTGGGTATGGACGAACTGAGTGACGAGGATAAGATCATCGTTGCCCGGGCGAGAAAACTTGAAAGGTTCCTGTCTCAGCCCTTCCACGTGGCAGAGCAGTTTACAGGCCAGCCCGGTATCTATGTACCGGTTAAGGATACTGTAGCCTCTTTCGCTGAAGTGCTGGAAGGCAGACATGACAATCTACCTGAAGCAGCCTTCCTGATGGTGGGGAGCGTTGAAGGAGCGGTGGAAAAAGCTAGAAGACTGGAGGTTTAGTCTATGGCAGACAACACCTACATGCTGGAGGTAGTTACTCCTGAACGCGTGCTTCAATCCAATGAGGTTTCGTTTACAGTTGTTCCCGCCATTGATGGTGAGCTGGGTGTTATGAAAAACCATGCTCCCCTGGTGGCAGCGTTAAACATCGGGGTTTTGCGCTATGTGGATGCGGCTGGGAGCGAGAAAAGCATCGCTATTAGCGGCGGCTTTATTGAAGTCCTGGATAATGAAGGCCGGGTTCTTGCAGAAACCGCCGAGCACGGTCATGAAATTGACGTGCTCCGTGCTAAAGCGGCGCGCGAGAGGGCTGAAAGACGGCTTGAGCAGCGTGCTGAGAATATTAATTACACTCGCGCTGAACAGGCTTTAAAACGGGCTATTGCCCGCCTTAAAGCGGCAGGCGCATACTCTGACTAATACCAGTAAAATAGCGACTGGTAAAAGCCGGAAGGCATTATTTAGTGCTTTCCGGCTTATATCTTAATATTCGCTAAAGATATTAGTAAGCATTTTGTATAAAATAGAATTATATAGCTGTAAGGGGTTTCAGTATTGAGGGTGCCGTCATGAACGAGATGATCAGGATATTAATCATAATAGTTTTGATTTACTATCTGGTGAAGGGCTTACTATATCTTTTGTTCTGGCAGGCTGCTGTCCGGTCGGAAGCCCGTGGCCTGGAAATGAAAAGGAAACGTATGGAAATGAGAGAGCGTAAAAAACAGCGGCGGGCCCAGGAAAGAAATAAGGAAGAATAACTCATCCCCAATGGTGGTTTGCAAAAAGGGGGTGTCAGGGTGTATAAGGCACTGCTAATTATTATTATCATAGTTTTTGTGTTAACCATCGCGTTTGCTTTCCTGATATGGTTTCAATTGGGAAGGTTTGCAGAGAAAGCCTTGGCCGCAAAAAGGCGGCAGGAAGAGTATTTGGCAGAGTTGACCGCCAAAGATCCATCTCATCCGGCAGTCATCAGAACGGAAACAGGGGGGGATGACCCTGATGATGACGACCGCTACAGTTGGATTTAACGGATCGCAAATCGAAAGGAAGCCTGATCGGCTTCCTTTTAAAATAAAATCGACATCATCAACCACGGCAATGACCGGTAACAGGGATATTATGAAGGATATTATCTTGACCACGTACCCCTGCGGGGAAATCAAAAGAAAAAGAGAGCAGGTGCGAAGCTTTCTGCTGCAGAGATCAACTGTTATAAAAGGCGTCGATTTGGCGCAGCTCAGCAGTAATGATCTGGAATTAATGTTCGAGCTTTATGATCAAGTCTTTTTTGAAGGCTGGATTCAACGGAATTATTCGGGCAGAATGCAATTCTCCATATCCCGGAAAATGACCAATAGTGCCGGGAAAACCGTATGTTTAAGGAACGATTCCTCTAAACCGGACAGTACTGTCATCGAGGTGAGAATCAGCCAGCAGATTCTCTCCAATTATGGCATGGTTGAGGGCGCCGATATGGTCGGAGGGATCAAGACCGGGAGCAGACTCGAAGCCCTGCAGTTAATTTTCGAACACGAGCTGATCCATGTGATAGAATTCATCTGTTTTGGGGAATCAAGTTGCAAACAAAGCCGTTTTAAGACTATGGCTGATAATCTGTTCGGACATAAGGAAAACTACCATCAACTGCCTACCAACAAGCAAATAGCCCAACAAAGGCTGGGGCTGTCACCGGGCTCCGCGGTCGCCTTTCCCTACCAGGACCGCAAGCTGGAAGGTATTTTATGCAGTATCAGAAAAAGGGCCAGCGTCATGGTTAGTGATAAAAATGGTCGTTACTGTGATAAAGAGGGCCAGAGGTATAGCAAATATCTGGTGCCTTTACAGCTATTGGAAGCACCCCGCAAATAATCCGGCGGTAAACCGCCGATTCAGTGTATGAGGTGATAATATGCTCTACAAAATGGATCTGCATACCCGGCAGCACACCCAGATGATTGATATTTCAGCCCAATTAAAAGAGCTCTTAAACAAATCCGGGATAAAGGACGGACTGCTCCTGGTGTACTGCCCGCATACCACCGCAGGCGTGACCATCAATGAAAATGCTGACCCAAAGGTTATTCATGATGTTCTAATGCGGCTGGAGGAAATGGCGCCCTGGGAGCACAAGCGCGACCGTCATGGAGAGGGCAATTCCGCTGCCCACCTCAAGGCGAGCCTGATAGGCTTCTCCCAGTATATCCCGGTCTGCGGAGGCCGTTTGCTTCTGGGAACCTGGCAAGGCGTCTACTTCTGCGAATTTGACGGCCCCAGGCAACGCTCTTATTACGTTTACATCAAGAGTGACTGAAAATACAGATTTGCTCCCGCAAATATACTATGGTAGAGCACAATTTATTTATAGCCTAAAAATGGTCCAGGTTTTGACTGATATCAGTGACCTGGGCTTTTTATGTTGGTATGAAAATCACCGCAATTGCTGTTTGTCCAGGAATAACCTGGGGAAATCCCGTTATGTCCGAAGTCCCTAAAAAACATGGACATCTTTCAGGCATGTCAGTAAATCGAAGACCCTCCTTATCCTGGATAAAGGAATAAAAGCCAGGTTGGGAGGCAAGAATCATGATACCGGACATCATTCCTGGTGAGGTGAGATGAATGAAAAAAATTTTGATGTATGTGATAATTTTTGCCTTATGTGTAGCTATTTGTGAGCAGCGTATCGATTATACCAATGGCAACGTAACCGCAGTGCATTCTCCAATTGCACTATCTTTTGCATCAATCGGTGCAATTTCCTTCGAATCTCGCCTGGACAGTTGGGCCAAAATAAATTCAGCAGCCACTCCTCAGGAACTCGACCAGATCGCTGAAACCGTCTTGGCCAGCCTTGATTTGACTGACATCCCGGTTAAAGGTGAGGCTTCTGAAGGGACAGCGCGCCGAGAATGCAAAATTGAACAAAAAAACAGCTATCTGAAAGTTGTAATCCAAGCAGACTATCAAACCGACAGCACTAACATCATCTTTACCTATTATACCAGGGAGGCAGAGACTGATACGGGAGATTGGGTGCATAAACTGGAAAACATAGCCGGTTGGGATTGGCATCATTACTATTTATTCAGTGCATATCTACCTGAACCAACCGACAGCGAAACGCAGGAGCAGCTGCTGCAGGCAGTTATGAAGGATTTGGAAGCTAAAACCAAAGAAGTGTATGTTGATGACCGGGTGATGAGTTTGTCGGGATACAGCCAAATCCTGAGTGATATGGTCATACCCGAATGGGTCGGGAATCATCACATAAATGTACAGACAGTAATCCGCAACCAAACTGACGGAAAGTCTGTAATCATGATCGGCAGCCCTTTTATTCTTGGAGATTATTAATCGCTATGACAAGCTAATTCGGAGGTTAATGCCTTGAAAATATTGGTTTCTGGATCAACTCGCCTGAAAGGCCAAATTATGGTTAACGCCTCGAAAAACGCCATACTCCCGATACTGGCCGCCAGCATATTGAGCAGCGGCACCGTTGTCATCAGGCAAGTACCTCTTATTCGCGATGTTCATATTATCTCGGCTTTGATACATCAGATGGGTCTTAAAGTGGAATACAGTCAGGATAAACTGATTATTAGCGGCATCCCGCAACATAATGTCCCTGATTACGAATTATCCCGGCAGATCAGGGCCTCATTTCTGCTCATGGGACCCTTGCTGGCCAGGCGCGGGCAGGTGCGAATATCTCTGCCGGGGGGCTGTGCGATAGGGACCCGTCCGATCGATCTTCATCTAAAGGGTTTCGAGGCTCTGGGCGCGTCGATAAAAATGACCGGCGGGTGTGTTATCGCTACCGCTCGCCGGCTTCAAGGGACGCATATCTATCTAGACTTTCCCAGTGTAGGAGCGACGGAAAATATTATGATGGCGGCCGCTTTAGCCAGGGGCACCACCTACATAGAAAATGCTGCCCTTGAACCAGAGGTAGTCGATCTGGCCGGTTTTATCAACTGCATGGGAGGCAGAGTCAGTTCCGCCGGCAGTAATGTCATAAAAGTGGAAGGAGTGGACTCCCTGGCAGGAACCACTTACACGCCAATCCCAGACCGCATTGAAGCCGGAACCTATATGGTGGCTGCAGCCGCCAGCGGCGGTGATGTCATAATCAATAATGTAATCCCGGAACACCTCAAGGCCACTACAGCTAAATTGATTGAGAGCGGCGCTCAGGTCGAAGAACAAGCCGATGCTATACATGTTTCCCGCTGGCAGGAAATAAGACCGGTTTATATTAAAACCCTGCCTTACCCGGGATTCCCCACCGATATGCAAGCCCAATTTATGGCTTATCTATGCGCAGCCCGGGGCAGCAGCATCGTGACCGAATCAGTATTTGAAAACCGCTTCATGCATGTCAATCAACTCCTGCGCATGGGAGCACAGATTACCACTGAAGGCAGGACCGCGGTAATAAGAGGAATACCGCAATTAAGCGGAGCTACCGTTAAAGCTACCGATCTGCGCGCCGGGGCGGCTTTACTCATAGCCGCTATGACTGCCAACGGTCAGACTATAATTGAAGAAAGTGAACACATAGACAGAGGCTACGAAAACATCGTGGTTAAACTCAACAGCCTGGGAGCAAACATATATCATATGTAAAACCTCTTAGGCATTGTCCCGCCATGGATCAAGCCACCTCGCCAAAATATAAGTGAAGTCATATCTTAGTTTTGATCCCATATAAATACAGTATGAGAATACGCAGTTTTAGGAACAAATCAAAACTAATTTTTTTTGCTGTCTTAATCCTGTCAGTTATTTTGGGATCAATCCTCATGATCCAAAAGTTCAAAACTCCCAAAATCACGCAAGAACCTGTAATAAAACTTTATTTATCAGGTGAGGATCGGGTGATCGAACTGGCCTTGGAAGAATATCTGGCGGGAACGGTGGCCGCGGAAATGCCGGCCGGATTTGGCCCGGAAGCACTTAAAGCTCAGGCAGTTTGCGCGCGAACTTATGCGGTCCGCAAGATCATCGAAGGACGCAGCTATCCCAGGGGGGCTCACTTATCTGACGATATCAACAGCTGTCAAGCCTACATCGGGGCTGAAGAGTTTGCCAGGCGAAATCCTTCTAATTATCGGGAGTTATGGTCCAAAATCGAGAAGGCGGTGGAAACTACCAGGGGAATTATCATGGTTTATGAAAATCAGCCCATAGACGCCCTATATCATTCCACTTGCGGCGGGAAAACCGAAAGCGCCCTGGCAACCACGGGGAGGGACATACCCTATCTAAGATCAGTTGAATGCAATTATTGTCAGGCCTCGCGCTATTACGAATCACAGCAGGTATTCAGCCCCCAGGATTTAAAAAACCTTATAAAGACATCCCCCAATAATAAAATAAGCTTAAAGATCACATCCCGCACTGAAGCCGGCCGGGTATTCCGATTGGAGTTGAATGGGCAGTCTCTTTATGCCGAGACTTTTCGCCGCTCGCTGGGTTTGCCGTCCACCTGGTGGAGCCTCTCTCTTGACAATGGCAGTTTAATTGTCAACAGCCGGGGATACGGGCATGGCTTGGGGCTGTGTCAGTATGGGGCCGGCGGAATGGCGGCTGCCAAAAAAGACTACAAACAAATTCTACAGCACTACTATCAACAAATTGAAGTCTTATCATTAAATTATTGACACGGTATCATTTTAACCGTTGTCCTTTGTTCTCGACCTCTGGACTAGTGAATATACTGTAACAATTCTCTAGTCGGGAGGTTTGAAATGCAAAACTACATTAGAAAGAGAGCGGTCAAGATAGCGCAATACATTCTCCAAACTTCCAGCACAGTCCGGCAAGCAGCAGAAGTGTTCGGGATTAGTAAAAGCACGGTGCATAAAGACGTAGCCGAAAGACTACCGCGGATTGACGAAAAGCTGGCTGATCAAGTGAAAGGAGTTCTCGACAAAAACAAGGCTGAAAGGCATATTCGCGGTGGAGAAGCCACCCGGCAAAAATATGCCTCGACGCATATAAGCAGCTGATTCTCCAAAACCATAGCAATCCCCCGGGATAACAGTTACAATGTTTATAATCAATATTTACCATAGGAGGGTCTTGCTTTTCATGCTGTTCGCCGGAGAGGATATCGGAATAGACTTGGGTACCGCCAGTGTTCTGGTTTTTAAAAAAGGTAAAGGGATCGTACTTCACGAGCCTTCAGTAGTAGCCATAGATAAAAACACCAATCGCATCATTGCCGTCGGAGAAGAAGCACGCCAGATGTTGGGCAGGACGCCTGGTCATATCGTCGCTATCCGGCCACTGAAAGATGGAGTTATCGCTGATTATGATACGACCGAAAAGATGCTTACTTATTTTATCCGCAAGGTTATCGGACGCAAGTTGTTCTTTAAACCTAGGGTAATCGTGTGCATCCCCACCGGGGCCACTGATGTGGAAGAACGTGCTGCCAGTCAGGCTACTCTGTCGGCAGGGGCCAAACAGGCCTATATCGTTGAGGAACCACTGGCCGCAGCCCTGGGAGCCGGGGTCAATATATCAGACGCCACCGGCAATATGGTAGTTGATATCGGAGGTGGCACCTCGGATATCGCGGTTTTGTCATTGGGCGGAATCGTTTGCGACACTTCCCTGCGGGTGGGAGGAGATAAGTTTGACGAGGCCATTATCCGTTTCGTCAGGCGTGAACACAACCTGCTCATTGGGGACCGCACCGCTGAAGACATCAAAATCCAGGTGGGAACTGCCTGCGTCACCCCGCAGAATCGGGAAAGGTCTATTGAAGTGCGGGGGCGCGACCTTTTGACCGGCCTGCCTAAAAATATTAAGATCACCTCAGCAGAATGTTTCAAAGCTTTACAGGAACCCATTGAGGCCATCGTCGACGGGGTTAAAAAGGTTTTGGAAATCACCCCGCCGGAACTGGCTGCGGATATAGTTAATAACGGCATAGTCATGACCGGGGGGGGCTCGCTCCTGGACGGTTTGGATGAACTCCTTACACGGGAAACCAATCTGCCCGTACATATCGCTGATGACGCCATATCCTGTGTGGCCCGCGGCACTGGCAAGGCTTTGGAAGAGATGTCTGCATTAAAAGGTTCCAAGAGAAAAGGACCAAAACGTTTGTTATAGTAAAGTTGCTTCCCCCCAATGCCGATACTATATTAAAGTGTGTCAATACATGGGACCAGTATGGGAGCGGAGGGATCATTTGTGGTTAAAGGGATGTATAATGCGGCCTCTGGAATGATGCTGCAGCTGACCAAACAGGATATCGTCGCCAACAACATCGCCAACAGCAACACCAACGGTTTTAAACGCCAATTGGCGGTATCCTCCGCCTACCCGGTAATGGAGATCACCCGGCAGGAAGGCGCGAACCCCCGCTCAATGCCGCAGAGCATTGGCCAACTCGGCAGCGGCGCGCTGATCAGCGGAGTATATACCGATTTCAGTACCGGCAGTATGACACAGACCGGTAATCCTTCTGATTTGGCCCTGGGTGAGGAGATTTATTTTGTGGTCGAAACCCCCCGGGGGGAACGCTTCACCCGCAACGGCAACTTCAAAGTCAATTTTGACGGTCTGCTTTCCACCAGCCAGGGATACCCGCTATTGGACCACAATGGGGACTACGTTTTTGTTGAATCCGGTTTTGCCGTGGATAGCCAGGGCAATGTAACTGTCAACGGCGCCACTCTCCATACCCTGCAGCTGGTCGTCTTTGACGATCCTGAAAGCCTGGCGAAAGACGGTGAAAACCTGTATTCTGCTGAAAGTGCCTATCGGGCTGCTGAGGATCCCCGGTTGATGCAGGGATATCTGGAGCAATCCAATGTCAATGCCGTCAAAGAAATGGTTACATTGCTGGAGGCAGTCAGGTCTTATGAAATGCTGCAGAAGGTAGTGCAGGCTGAAGATGAACTGACCCAGGCCGCCATTGATAAAGTCGGTGCTCTGGGATAGAAGCTGATGACATCCCGCCTTTTGAGGCGGGATTTTCTGTTTATATCCATAAGCAGGAGAATGTTTCACCTTTCGCTAAATACATTAATGGGTAAGATCATAATGGTGGTGAAGTATGACGCTTTCCCAGATTAATATATTAGGAAGCAAACTGCATCCGGTCAGTATGGCCCAATGCCTGGAGATAATTGCCCGGGGTATTCAAATCAACCAGGCTATGCATGTGATTACCCTAAATGCTGAGATTGTTTATCAGGCCAGAAAAAATCAGTATTTACAGCGGGTGATCAGCCAGGCCGACCTGGTTACCGCAGACGGCATCGGTGTGGTTTGGGGAGCCCGCTATCTGGGCTATCAGGTTCCGGAGCGTGTTACCGGGATTGACCTGATGCTGAAATTGACCGAAAAGGCCGCAAAGATGGGCTGGCCGATTTATCTTTTGGGAGCTGCTCCGGGGGTAGCCCTTGAAGCATCCCGGGCACTCGGCCAACGCTGTCCCGGCCTGAAAATAGCAGGCTGTCACGACGGGTATTTTACTGCACAGGAAGTTCCGGGCATTGTGGAGGATATAAACAGCTCTTCAGCCCGGATATTATTCGTAGCCCTGGGTGCGCCCAAACAGGAGTTTTGGATCAGGGAGCATTTTGGGGAACTCCAGATCCCGGTCAGGATCGGGGTTGGAGGCAGCCTGGACGTAATTGCGGGGATAAAAAAACGGGCTCCAGGGTTTTTCATCAGGTTTAACCTGGAATGGCTGTATCGTTTGCTTACTGAACCCAGCCGTTTCAAGCGGCAGTTGACCCTGCCCTTATTTGCTATCAGTATTCTGGTCGAAGGTTTAAAAAGAAACAGATTCTTGTCCTGATTGGTACGGATAAGGGGGTTTGAGGTGGAACATCAGACTATATATGCCCTGGACATTGGAACCAGAAAAATCGTGGGCCTGGTTATGCAAAAGCAAGAAGATCATTTGCAGGTTCTGGATAGTGAAATGATTGAACACAAGACCCGGGCCATGATGGATGGTCAGATTCATGATGTAGATGCAGTAGCGGAAACCATTCGCAGGATAACCAGGATCCTGGAGGAAAGACTGCAGATCCCGCTCACCGCTGCCGCGGTGGCAGCTGCGGGAAGGGCCCTCAAAACCTCGGTAGGCAAGGCCGAGGCCAAACGCGGCTTGCTGCACGAAATCAGCCTTGATGAAGTCCGGGCGCTGGAAATCGAAGCCGTACAGCAAGCCCGCATCGCATTGTTGCAGGATCAAACTCAGCAATCAGGAGACGCACAATATTTTTGCGCGGGATACAGCGTAGTCTATTACCGCCTTGAAGATCAATATATTCAAAACCTGGTGGGGCAAGTGGGCGGATTTATAGAAGTTGAGGCAATAGCAACCTTTCTGCCCCGGGTGGTGGTAGACAGTTTGTTTTCCGCCTTAAAGCGCGCCGGCCTGGAGCTGTTGAGCATGACCCTGGAACCAATCGCGGCCCTATCCGTAGCAATTCCCCCCGGTTTACGCCTGTTGAACCTGGCTCTGGTCGATATAGGAGCCGGCACCTCCGACATCGCTGTGGTGAAAGAAGGCAATATTACCGCATATGCCATGGTTCCGATGGGCGGAGATGAACTCACCGAAACCCTGGCCTCGCATTATCTGTTGGATTTTCATCATGCCGAAGATGTAAAGCGTCAAATAGCTCTTGGGGAAACCATAGAGATTAAAGATATACTCAAGAATAGCGGCATGGTAGACAGTAAGGCTATGCTGGCCCAACTGCAGCCAATGATCAACGATATTAGCGGCAAGATTGCAGGGCATATACTGGATTTAAACCAAAAACCACCGGATGCGGTGGTCTGTGTAGGTGGGGGCAGCCTGACCCCTTCGCTGATTGCGACCCTGGCGGATCAATTGGAACTGCCCCATAACAGAGTGGGAATACGTACTGCAGAGGGCTTCGAGGCCATTCGCTGTCAGCACCCCAACCTGCAGGGGCCTCAGGGGGTGACGCCGCTGGGTATTGCTTACCACTCCTTCATATTTCCCCCGCTGCCCTTCATTACTGTTACATTGAATCAGGCTAACCTGATGCTGTGGAATGTGGGGGAAATGACCGTAGGCAATGCCCTGCTGAGCTCGGGCACATCTTTAGCCAGCATATACGGCAGGCCAGGTTTGGGCAAGACAGTAACTATTAATGGCAAGATAAAGGCATTCCCGGGAACGCTAGGAACCGCGCCAATAGTGCAGGTCAATGGCCAGGCAGCAACTCTTGACACCCCTTTGAATCATGGCGATCAGATCGAATTCGTACCCGGCTGCAGCGGTCAGGATGCCCGGGTAGCCTTATCAGACCTGTTTGACCTTGGAGCCGGGGAGGTTAAGGTGAACGGCCGGCAATTGCGCATCAAACCGTTGATAACTGTTAATGGCCGGGAAGTTGCCAGTCCCGGATTCGAAATCCCCGACCGTGCCCGGGTGGATTTTCAACCAGCCAACTCCCTGAAATACATTTTGCAGGAAGCCGGGGTTCCAGAATACCAGCTGCAGTCGAGGTCTTATGCTTTTGTCCTGGGGAACGAAGATAAGCAAATAGTATGGCTTCCCATCAAGGTGGAAGTCAATGGTCAACCTGCTCAGCTCGATGATGTGGTTCCCTGGGAGGCTGAGGTGACGTACACTCTCTTACCGCCCCATCCGATTCTGCAAGAGATCCTGGAAGATACTGATGCATGCCGGTTGCGGGTTTACGTCAATGATGAGGAACTGGTGATAAACGCCCCGGGAGCCGGCATACTGATGGACGGAAAACCGGTCCCTACAACCGCGGAGTTGATCGACGGAAGCACCATCAGTCTGGATCACAGCATCAGCAGTGCCATTTTGAGCGATATATTTCAGGTTTATGGCTTGAATCCTAACCTCAACGCCAGGCTGGTGTTGAAAGTTAACGGGAGTGAGGCCGGTTTTACTACCCCCATCAAGGCTGGCGACCGCATCGAAGTATTCTGGGAAGAGTAGAACTTTTTATATACTCGTTCAGCTGCTTAAGGGAATCCTTTAATACAAGGACTCCCTTTCTTGTTTCTGCAAAAGCCAGCTTTGTACTGTCATACTGCCGGTAAAAACGGCTCTGCAGAGGCAGCCCGCCCGTTTATGGCTGATAGTCCGGCAAAGGACAGGGGCGTTTTTGCTATTTTGCCGTTCGAACGGCAACAATAGGTTTAGCACTAGCCACACCACCAGTTTGGAATGCTTAAGTATAAACGGCAATAACCGCTTTAACACCAAGGGACGCTCATACTTCAGGCCAGAGCCGGTTTTTAACTTAACGCTAAAAAGGGAGTTTGGCCGGAGCGAAAATTATCAGTCTTTCTAATAAAAGGATTTTCGTTTACTTTTCTCTATTTTATTATTAAAATAAACTTAAAGGTCAATAATAGTCAAAGGGGATCTGGCCTTGAGAAGAAGCATAACTGACCGAATCGAACAATATATTAAGGTGTTGATCAACCGCAGTGATCTTCAGCAGATAGAAATACAGCGGGCCGAGTTGGCTGAAACCTTTTCATGTGTGCCCTCGCAGGTGACTTATGTATTGTCCACCCGCTTCAGCTATAAAGACGGCTATATCACTGAAAGCAGACGCGGCGGCAAGGGCTTTGTGCGCATTACCCGCGTTAAATCAGATGCCGGTAGTTGCAGCCGGGTGCAGGCTGATATAAAGGATCTGATTGCTCATTTAAAGGAGGACCAGCATCTGGGAGAATCTGAAGCCCGCTTGCTCCAGGACTTATTGTTTACTCTTTTTATGGATCTTTCCAAAGAACAGCGACATCTGGTTTTATCCAAGCTGGTTGAGGCCATGGCCCGATATTCCGGCTTGCAGACCGACTAGGAGGCTATAGATTATGCAGTGCGATGAATGTAAACAGAAACCGGCTACAGTCCATTTAACCGAAATGTACAATGGGCAGAAGAGCGAAATGCATTTATGCCCATCGTGCGCAGCCAAAAAAGGCGCCTTGATGTTTGATCCCAACCAGTTCAACATCCCTAACCTGCTGGGAGGATTTTTGGGCGGAAATCAAGCCCTGCAAGGTGCGGGTTTGGCCAATCCCACCACACAGGCTACCTGCCAGAATTGCGGGGTCAGGTTTATGGATATACGCAACACTGGTAAACTGGGATGCCCGAACTGCTATCAGGCTTTTGAGGATGAGCTGGAATCAGCACTGAAGAGGATTCACGGCAATAGCCAGCATACCGGCAAAATACCGCTGCGCAGCGGAGAAAAGACCAGGATAAAACGGCAGGTTGAAGACTTAAAGGAGCAGCTGCAGTCCGCGATTTTGGCAGAAGATTATGAGAAAGCCGCTGAAATTAGGGATGCATTAAAAGAAATTGAAAAAAAGCTGGATTAGAGGTGATATCCAGATGGGTATTGATTCTTTATTGTATAGCACTCATGTTGGTTGGATGGACAGTTCCGCCGGACCCGAAACGGATGTAGCCATAAGCAGCCGGGTCAGGCTGGCTCGAAATCTCGATGCGGTCCCTTTTCCGCATCTGTTGAATGAACAAACCGGAAAAAAAGTCATAGATCTGGTAAAGCAGGCTTGCTCCCAGAGTGAATATGAGCCATTGCGGTCCCTGCAGGGGGTGACCTTTGATCAGCTCTCTGAACTGGACCGCCAGATACTGATGGAAAAGCACTTGATCAGTCCTCAGCACGCTCACTTCAATGACAGTTATCGGGGCTTGCTGGTTAATGAAGACGGTTCACGGTCCATAATGATCAATGAAGAGGATCACCTGAGAATACAGGGCCTGTTGCCGGGCTTTGACCTGGAAAAATGCAATGATGCAGTGCAGATGCTGGATGATGAACTGGAAAAGGTTCTAACCTACGCTTTTGACGGATACCGCGGTTATCTGACCGCCTGCCCCACTAATGTGGGCACCGGGATGAGGGCTTCGGTAATGCTGCATCTGCCAGGGATGGCCATGACGGCCCAAACCAACCGCATTTTTCACAATATCGGCCAGCTGGGGATGACTGTCAGGGGTCTATATGGCGAAGGCACTGAAATACTGGGCAATTTCTATCAGCTTTCCAATCAGGTGACACTGGGACTAAGTGAAGAAGAAATCTGCCATAACCTGACCCTGGTAACACGCCAGATTATTGAACAGGAGCGCAGGGTGAGGGACAGCTTGCAGAAGGGTATGGCCTACCAGCTGCAGGACAGGATCGGCCGGGCTTATGGGTTGTTGAGCCATGCGGGTATCATCAGTTCCAACGAGGCTTTAACTCTGCTGTCTGACCTGCGTCTGGGTGTAGACCTGGGACTCATCACTCATATTCAGGCAACTGCCATTAACGAACTCATTGTAGCCATCAGGCCGGCTCACCTGCAAAAAAGAGCCGGGCAGGAGATGGATGCATTTCAACGTGATATAAAGAGGGCTGAAGTCATCAAAGATATTTTGTTCAGAAAATAAACCATAAGCCTTCGGGCTTGAAAAGGAGGATATGCGACTATGTTCAGAAAGTTTACACAACGTGCCCGTAACGCGGTCCTACACGCTCAGGAAGAAGCTAAACAATTGAACCATCCCGCAATAGGCACCGAACATATACTGTTAGGCTTGCTGCGTGAAGGTGAAGGGGTGGGGGCCAAGGCCTTGCTCAGCCTGGGTGTGGATCTGGAGAAGCTGAGGGAAGAAGTTACCAAAGTAATGGGAGAAAGCAATACCGCCCGGGAACAGCAGGCCGGAGATCTGCCCATCACGCCGCGGGCTAAAAAAGTGTTCAATCTGGCATTTGACGAAGCCCGCCTGCAGGGGGTTAATTATGTAGGCACCGAGCACCTGCTTCTGGCCCTGTTGAGGGAAGAAGAAGGCGTAGCCGGACAGGTCTTGATATCTATGTCGCTCAAGCTGGATGAGGTCAGGGAACAGGTCATTATCCTCCTGGGAGGAGAGACCCCTTCAAACCATCAGGGCGGTCAGTCCTATAACGAACAGCCCCCTACTCCCGTGCCGCCTCAATCCAAAAGGAAAGGCAAGAGCAAAACCCCGACTTTAGACGCCTTCAGCCGGGACTTGACCCAGGATGCCACCGAAGGCCGCCTGGATCCTGTAATCGGCCGCAACCGGGAAATTGAGCGGGTTATACAAGTTTTATCCCGCCGCACCAAAAACAATCCGGTTTTGATCGGTGATCCCGGGGTAGGCAAAACCGCCATAGTGGAAGGATTGGCCCAGCGCATCATGGAAAACCGGGTCCCTGAGATTCTGGGAGGCAAAAGGGTGGTTACCCTGGATCTATCCTCCATGATCGCCGGGACCAAATACCGCGGTGAATTTGAAGATCGACTCACCAAAATCATCGCGGAGATCAAAGGGGCCGGGGATATCATTATCTTCATAGACGAATTGCACACTATTGTTGGGGCCGGTGCTGCCGAGGGTGCTATTGATGCCGCCAATATTCTGAAGCCCTCCCTGGCTCGGGGTGAGTTCCAATGTGTGGGGGCCACTACCCTGGACGAATATCGCAAGCACATTGAGAAGGATGCCGCTTTGGAACGGCGCTTCCAACCTATTCTGGTGGATGAGCCCAGTCAGGAGGAGAGCATTGAAATCCTCAAGGGCCTGCGCGATCGCTATGAAGCGCATCATGGGGTGAAAATCAGCGATGAGGCCATAGAAGCGGCGGTGCGTCTATCGGCGCGCTATATCAGCGACCGCTTTCTTCCCGACAAAGCCATCGATCTTATCGATGAGGCCTCATCAAAGGTACGACTGATCAATTATATTGTGCCTGATGAACTAAAAGCCAAAGAAGCCAAATTAGAGGAACTTATTAAAGAGAAAGAAGAGGCGATCAACGCCCAGGAATATGAAAAAGCTGCCTACATGCGCGATGAAGAGCAACGGCTCAAAACTGAGATTGAAAACGACCGCAAGGAATGGGTCAACCAGCGCAATCTCACCGTGGGTTCAGTAGGCGAAGAAGAGATCGCCAGCATCGTTTCCAACTGGACCGGAGTTCCGGTAAGCAAACTGGCAGCCGAGGAAAGTGAGCGCCTGGTGAATCTGGAAGAGGTCTTACACCAGAGGGTGATCGGACAGGAGGAGGCGGTACAGGCCATATCCAGGGCAGTGCGGCGCTCCCGGGCCGGTTTGAAGAATCCCAAACGGCCTATCGGCTCCTTTGTTTTCCTGGGCCCCACCGGGGTCGGTAAGACTGAATTGGCCCGAGCCCTGGCCGAGGCCATGTTTGGCACCGAAGAGGCCGTGATACGGCTTGATATGTCGGAATATATGGAGAAACACGCCGTATCCAGGATGATCGGATCTCCTCCCGGCTATGTCGGTTACGACGAAGGTGGCCAACTTACCGAGAAGGTGCGCCGTAAGCCTTACTCGGTCATTCTCCTGGATGAAATCGAAAAGGCTCATCCTGATGTGTTCAATATCCTCTTGCAGGTATTGGAAGATGGCAGGCTCACGGACGGGCAGGGAAGAACGGTTGATTTTCGTAATACCATCTTGATCATGACTTCCAACGTAGGAGCCCAGATGATCAAGAGCGGCAATAAAGTCGGCTTTAGCACCGCGATTGACGAAGCCGAAAACTACAACCGCATGAAGGACCGGATCATGGAACAGCTCAAGCATACCTTCCGGCCCGAGTTTATCAACCGGGTGGATGAGTTGATTGTTTTCCAGAGCCTGTCTGAAGACGAATTGCGTCAAATCGTGGAGTTGCTGCTTAAAGACTTCTTCAAGCGGGTGGAGGAAAACGGCTATGAGATGCGAATCAGCGATGCGGCCAAGGCCATCATCATGAAAGAAGGTTTCGAACCGGCCTATGGCGCCCGGCCTTTGAAAAGGGCCCTGCAAAGACTCATTGAAGATGCCGTATCCGAAGAGATCCTTAAGAAAACCGTGCAGCCCGGCGATACCATTTTGATAGATGGTCAGGATGGACAGATTGTAGTCAAAAAGAAAATCGTGCAGCCGGGCGACACTATGATCGACGGTCAGGACGGCCAGATGGCAGTCAAAGAGTTGTAATACAAGGAAAGGCCAGGAAGATCGCTTCCCGGCCTTTTAACATCAATGAGCGCTAGCGCGAATTGTGCGCCGAAATGCGGGCGGCATAGCCGCCTTCCTTACGCATTTCGTGTGCATCGCGCCGCGGGCGTTTTATCAAACGCCCCTTCAGTAGGAGACCCGCCTCACTACTGAAGACAAATGTGTTTATCCCATCCACCAGCAGAGGCCGAGGTCTTAGGGGCGTTTGATAAAGCCATTCATCGAGGTTTTTTAACAGCTCTTTTTCCTGGTACGATTTGGTATATAATATTTTTGTAAGGAGCCAATAAGCGTTGAAGATATCAAATCGTTACGTATGTAATAACTGTGCCTATGAGAACAGCAAATGGCTGGGCAAATGTCCGGCCTGCGGGATGTGGAATACTTTTCAGGAAGAGATCCGGGCCAGCAAACCGGCCGCACCGGGCAGACTGCGGGTGGAGGCGGTGTCTCTGCCGAGTATTCCTGCCGGGGATGTAAAGCGCTGCAGCAGCGGTGTTGACGAATTGGACCGGGTTCTGGGGGGAGGCATGGTGCCGGGCTCGGTGATACTCATAGGCGGCAATCCCGGAATCGGCAAATCAACCCTTTTGTTGCAGGTGGCTCAGTCTATTGCCGGGCAGGGTGGGCCTGTCATTTACCTGTGCGGAGAAGAATCTTTGCAGCAGATCCGGCTGCGCTCCATGCGCCTTAACGTAGACAGCGCTGCTATTTTTTTGCTGGCCGAACAGAACATTGACCTCTTGGCAGAATATATAGAAAAAATAAAACCGGCTACAGTGATCATCGATTCTATACAAGCGGTTTACTGCAGCGAAATCTCCTCAATCCCCGGCAGTATAGCGCAATTACGCGAGTGCACCGCCCGTATTACCGATATTGCCAAAAAAAGCGGCATTACCTTTTTCTTAATCGGCCATGTTACCAAGGAGGGTGTTATTGCCGGCCCCAAGGTCCTGGAACACATGGTGGATGTGGTGGTCTCTTTCGAAGGTGATAAGAGTTTCTCTTTCAGGATATTGCGGGCAGTCAAAAACCGATTTGGATCCACAGATGAGATCGGGTTACTGGAAATGGGACCGGACGGTTTGCATGAAGTCCTGGATCCAGCCAGCATATTCTTAAGCTCACAGGCGGTATTTACCTCAGGGAACGCTATCACCACCAGTGTGGAGGGCAGCCGTCCCTTATTGATCGAGGTTCAGGCTCTGGTTTGCCCTTCAGGACCCGGTTATCCCAAACGCATGGCAACCGGAATAGACCAAAACCGCCTGGCCCTGATAACCGCGGTTTTGGAGAAACGCCTGGGTTTCCACCTGTCGGCCTGTGATGTATTTTTAAAGGTTACCGGCGGGGTTTTTTTGAAAGATCCCTCAGTGGACTTCGGCATTGCGGCGGCCATTATTTCAAGCCATTTGGATATTATAATACCGGCTGATACCGTATTTATCGGGGAGCTGGGTCTTTCCGGACAGATAAGGCCGGTGCCCTATCTGGAACTGCGCTTAAAAGAGATCGCCAAAATGGGATATCAGCGAGTGGTAGTCCCTAAACAGGGCAAACTGCCAGTAATGGCCAACCTGGTTGGCATTGAGGTGCAGACTATAGACGAGATTCTAGAGTTGATAAGGGAAGGATGATGGGGTTGGAAGATATTTATCAGGGACCGTTCAAGAAATACCTGGAGATGCTGGCGCCAGGAACAGTGTTCCGGATCGGGGTAGAAAATATTCTGCAAGCCAATACCGGGGGATTGATCGTGGTGGGGGATTCGCCGGAGCTGATGGCCATTGTGAACGGCGGGTTTCATATTGACTGCGAGTTCAGCCCGGCCCGGCTTTACGAGCTGGCCAAAATGGACGGAGCCATTATCACCAACCATAATGCCACCAGGATCCTCAAAGCCAATGTGCAGCTTTCTCCAGATTCCGCTCTGCCTTCCAACGAAACCGGTATACGCCATCGCACCGCGCAGAGGGTAGCCCGGCAAACCGGTGAGCTGGCGGTAGCGATTTCACAGCGGCGCAAGCAAGTGACCCTCTATCAGGGCAACATCACCTTTCGCCTACGGGACTTAAACTCCATCCTGGTCAAGGCCAATCAAGCCCTGCAAACCCTGGAGAAACATCGCAACGTACTGGGGCGGGAATTACATAGGCTCAGCGGACTGGAATTTGAAGATATGGTTACGGTTTCGGAAGTATGCGAGGTTTTGAAACGCGCTATTAAAGTATTGCGCATTGCCAGAGAGATAGAATACTATATCGTTGAACTGGGAGTGGAAGGGCGCCTGGTAAAAATGCAGCTTGATGAGATGGTGGCCAATGTCAGTGAAGAAGCTGGTTATATAGTACAGGACTATTATCATCATCAGGGCAAGTTGCCGCGCGTCATAGTCAACGAGCTCCTGCGGGCTTTTGAAGAAGACCTCTCTGACACTTTATACATTGCCCGGGTATTGGCCCTGGGCAGTGCCAGCAGCCATCTCGAACAGCAGATTGCACCGCGCGGCTACCGCATGCTGCAGCGCTTGCCCCGCATTCCGGGCTCTATTATAGCCAACCTGGTTGAACGGTTCGGGCTGTTATCAAATATTTTGAGAGCCACCATCGCTGAATTGGATGACGTTGAAGGCATCGGCGAAGTGCGGGCCCGCTATATCAAGAACGGCTTGAAAAGGATGCAGGAACAGCTTTTAATGGAGTATATGGTATAAAAAACCGCCTTGCGACGGTTTTTTATACCGTCGACAAAAGCGAATCACTGCGTTGCTCGCTCTGCACAGCTTGTTGACAAAGTCAACAAGCTGAATAACCGCCTTACAGGCGGTTATTGGTTAGCAAATTATAAAGGCCGGCATCAGGTCATGTTAAAAACACCCAGGGTGCTGGCTTTTTTATATTCTTTGAGAAATACATCATACATGTTGATATTGAGGGTATTGCACAAGGCTGCGGAATAGAAGAACAGTTTGCCTAACTCGGTGGTGATAACGTCTTCACAATTGGCGCAAAGCTCACCGCGGAGATGATCGTCAAGGTAACCTTTCAATTCTTCGAAGGATTCAATGCTTTCCGGTACCTGAATTTTGTTGGCTTCGATAGATACACATCCACAATCTGTAACTGATTTAATAAGAGCCCGATTGACCCGGCATGACGACTCGGAGAGCTTAGAGAGGATATCGCATATGCTGCGGTGTCTGATCAACAAATCCCCCACAACATTCTGGAATTCATCACAAATCAAGTCCTTCACAATGAGACCTGCCCCCTTTTCTTTGTGATTTGTTTAATTATAGACTGGGGCTAAAATGTTTGTCAATGCGGCCAATTCAAAGGTCAGGCCGCTTCAGGATTTAGAAGAATTTTCTAAATACCGTATAAATCCTTCCCCACCATATCAGAATAAGGATATGGAGGTGAAGAATATGTATACCAGTCCAAGAATTTCCACTGCAGTCTTGCTGGCCGCCCTTCTGGGGGTGTACTGGGTCAGTCAGCTGGCAGGCCTGTGGAACCGGGGTACAACTATCGAGAAGATAGTCTTTATCGCTGGTGGAGTATTGGTCTCATATCTGATGTTGAATGGATTAGTGGGTTATTGCCGCAAAGGGGTACGACGTTTAAATGAAATATTGGAAACTACCTCTATTGACATTCTTTTAGGCGGTATCGCCGGGCTTTTGCTGGGCATCATGGTTGGCGTATTGAGTACCTACCCGCTGTCTATGTTGAGAGGTTGGGGTCATTATCTCATCATTGCGGTCTTTTTAATATGTGGAGCCCTGGGAGTAAAGATCGGCACCAGCAGGGCCAGTGAGTTGTTTAGCCTGCTGCCTTTCTGGGGCTCTCCAGCTCAATACCCGGCGGAAGAACCCGACGAAACCAAAGTACTTGATACCAGCGCTATTATCGATGGGCGCATTTATGACGTTTGCCAGAGCAATTTTCTGGACGGCAAGCTGATAGTACCTACCTTTGTTATCGAAGAGCTGCAGCACATTGCTGATTCCTCGGATAATCTGCGCCGCAACAAAGGCAGGAGAGGTTTGGAATTACTGTCCAAAATGCAAAAACATCCCCAGATAAAAATTGATATAATTGAAGCAGACATACTCGAGGAGAGAGATGTTGACGCCAAATTGGTCAAGCTCTGTAAGCGCCTCAATGCCAGCATCATCACCAATGATTTCAACCTGAACAAGGTTTCAGAATTACAGGGTATCAAGGTTTTGAATATCAATGAGCTGGCCAATGCGGTTAAGATGATTGTCTATCCCGGGGAAAACATGCATATCAGCATCATCAAAGAAGGCAAGGAGTCTGGCCAGGGAGTGGGATATCTGGAGGATGGAACCATGGTGGTTGTGGAGGATGCACAAAACGACATCGGACGTGATCTTGATGTGGTAGTAACCAGCGTGTTTCAAACCGCCGCGGGCCGTATGATTTTTACCCGCAAGAGCCGGGAAGATCACCAGCATCATGCTCATCATTTGGAGAGCCAGGTACAAGCTGTACGAGAGGTGAATTTGTATGGATAACAACCTCCGGGTTGTTATAGCAGCAGCAGGTGTTGGACGTAGGATGGGCGGCGAGATCAACAAGCAATACAGACTACTGTTATCCAGGCCGGTATTGGCCTATTCTATCGATGTTTTTGAAGCCCATCCGCAGGTGGATGAAATCGTGGTGGTAGCTCATCCCGATGAGGTCAATTACTGCCAGCGTGAGGTAATCGGGCGCTACGGCTACAAAAAGGTATCCCGGGTAATACCCGGCGGAGCGGAACGGCAGGACTCGGTATGGGCCGGTCTGCAGAGCCTGGGTACGGATACCGCTTATGTGGCAGTTCATGACGGGGCCCGTCCCCTCTTGAGCAAGCAGCTGATCGACCGCTTGCTGGAATCAGCGCGGGAATGGGGGGCAGCCATTCCCGGGGTCATGGCCAGGGACACCTTAAAGATGATCGACCGGGACGAATTTGTAGGCCATACCCTGGATCGTTCCGTAGTATCATTGATTCAGACCCCGCAAATCTTTCAATATCAAGAACTGATACGGGCTTACGAATGTGCTTACCGGGATGATCTGATGGGCACTGATGATGCCAGTCTGTTCGAGGTCTACATCGGAAGGGTCAAGGTCGTTCCCGGAGAAGCCAACAATATAAAAATGACCACCACTGAAGATCTTTTGGTGGCGGAAGCCCTGTTGCGGATGAACCGGTCATAATGGGCAGCAAGGAGGTATTCATGCGCATTGGCACCGGCTATGATGTTCACAGACTGGTAGAGGGCCGCCGGCTGGTTTTGGGCGGGGTCGATATCCCGCATCCCACCGGGTTATTGGGCCATTCGGATGCCGATGTTTTATTGCATGCCGTCTGCGATGCCTTGCTGGGGGCTGCCGCCCTGGGTGATATCGGCCGCCATTTCCCCCCCGGGGATAGCCGTTACAAAAATATCAGCAGCAAGCTGCTTCTGGCCGAGGTCGGCAACAAAATCCGCCAGGCGGGATTTAAGGTTATAAATGTCGACGCCACGGTGGTCGCTGAAGAACCTCATCTGTCGGGTTATATCGGAGAGATGTCAGCCAATATTGCCGGTTGTTTGGGTATTGATCCCGGACAGGTGAATGTAAAGGCTACTACTACCGAAAGACTGGGATTTGAAGGCCAGAAGTTGGGCATATCCGCCCAGGTGGTGGCATTGCTGGGAGAGCTATAATATTTCGCCCCTGAACGAGGCAAGCTATGAAAAAAATTCAGGGGGAAGTTATATGAACAAAGGAAAAACGGCGATATTGCTATCGCTGTTATTGCTTTTCGGTGTAGTATTGATAGGTGAGCTAATCACCAGACCTGTAGTTATGACCAGTGATGATCCCCGGGTAGTGATCAGCTTTGGCCGGGATCTCACCACCGCCCAGCGCCAGGAAGTAGAGGCATTTTTTAAAGACTGGCAGGGCAGCAAAGAGGCTCAGATAATCACGGTCAGCAATGAGGAAGAACACCGCTATCTGGAAGGGGTAGTTGATAAAAGCCTTATCGGCAGCAAAGCCATATCCAGTGCTTATTGCGAATTATTGGCCAAGGGGCAGGGGATTGAAGTCAAAACCAAAAATATAGAGGCCATAACCCCGTTTATGTATGCCAACGCCTTGGCTACAGCAGGCATAGAGGATGCGCGGGTTATCGCTGCCAGCCCGGTAAAGGTCAGTGGTACCGCGGCTTTGACCGGGATGATCAAGGCGTTTGAACAGGCCAAAGGCGAACCGTTGCAGGAGAAGGCCAAAGAGACTGCCCATGAAGAGGTGGCTAGAATCTCTGAACTTGGGGAAAAGGTAGGCAAGGGCAATGCTGAAACCATCATCTACGAGGTCAAGCGAGAGGTGGTAGGCAAAAATATCACCGATCCCGAAGAGATCAGGGCCATCATCCTTAGAGTCAGCGCGGACCTGCACATCGATCTCTCCGCAGAAGATGTGGACCGCCTGGTGCAGCTGATGCTGGATGTGCAGAGACTTAACCTTAATATAAATCAATTGTCCAACCAGCTGCAGAACCTGCATCGGGATGTCTCCGAAGTCAGGAGCACCGGCAGGATGTTCTGGAACCTGGTGCAGGAGTGGCTGCAGAAGATACGATCCGGCTTAAACGGACTGAGCAGTATTATGAGCAGATAAGTGTTTACCCATAGAATTAACCGCTTAGGAGGGAGAATTTTTGAGTCAGATTAAGGTTCGCTTTGCGCCAAGTCCTACCGGACCTTTGCATATAGGAGGTGCGCGCTCGGCCCTGTTCAACTACCTGTTTGCCCGGCATTACGGCGGGGAACTGGTATTGCGCATCGAGGATACCGACCTGGAGCGATCCAGCCGGGAATATGAAGAAGAAATAATCGCTTCATTGCGCTGGCTGGGCATACAATGGGATGAGGGCATCGACAATGCAGGGGAGAACGGCCCTTACCGGCAGACCGAAAGGCTGTCGATTTATGAGCGATATACCAGGATGCTGCTTGAACAGGGCGATGCCTATTATTGCTTCTGCAGCGAAGCAGCCCTGGAGGAAGAGCGGCAGGCCTTAATGGCTAAAGGAGAGACCCCGCGTTATCTGGGGCGCTGCCGCCATCTCAGTGAGGAAGAGCGGGCCTCTTACCTGAGACAGGGTATCAAGCCGGTGGTGCGCTTTCGGGTGCCGCCCCGGCAGATATACGTGGTTGATGACCTGGTCCGGGGGCGGGTCAGCTTCGAAAGCGACGGGATGGGAGACTTCATCATCGTAAAATCAGACGGGCTGCCTACCTATAATTTTGCGGTGGTCATCGATGATGTACTCATGGGGATTACCCATGTTATACGCGCTGAGGAACACCTATCCAACACCCCGCGCCAGCTGATGATTTACGAAGCCCTGCATTTTAAACGGCCGGAATTTGCACATATTTCCTTGATTCTGGGCAGCGACCGCCAGAAAATGAGCAAACGCCACGGGGCCACTTCTTTGATGCAGTACCGGGAGATGGGTTATCTTCCTGAAGCCCTGGTCAACTTTTTGAGCTTGCTGGGTTGGTCGCCTGAGGGTGAAGAGCAGATCCTGGATATGGGTCAGATCATTGAGGCCTTTACCCTGGAACGGGTGGCCAAGAGCCCGGCGGTTTTTGACCTGGAGAAGCTTAATTGGATGAATGGGCAGTATATCCGCAAGCTCGATATCGAAACACTGGCGGAACGGGTTAAACCATACCTCCTGGCTTCTCCTTACCGGAACCAGATTGAAGCCCTCCCCCTGCAGCAATACCTCTTGCTGATAGCAACGGTCAAAGATCATCTGGTCTGTTTGAGCGATATCGTAAAAGAAGTAGCGCTGCTGTTCGAGCCGGTTAGCTTTGCCCCGGAGGCCCTGGAGGTTTTACAAGGGGAAAATACCGGGCTGGTCTTGCAGGCTTTTATAGAATCTTTTCCTGACAGTCTGGAGCCGGAGGTTATTAAACAACACCTGAAGCTGATCACCAAGCAGAACAAATTGAAGCCTAAAGATGTATTCATGCCTTTGCGCTGCTCCCTGAGCGGACAGGTGCACGGACCTGATCTGCCCAGTCTGATAAGTCTGTGGGGGAAAGAAGAAAGCCTTAATCGGGTGCAGCAGAGCTTGAAGATGTTAACAGGTAAATAGAGGAAAGCGCTATTCTGTTCGGTTTGGTTGACATAAAATTTTGTCCTGCATATAATTTAACTAATGATAAATATAAATGCTGGGAATGGGAGAAGTAGAGCCTCGATCGCTGCCAGAGAGAAAAGGTCACCGGCTGAGAGCCTTTTTACAGTATGAAGTTGCTCGAATATGCGCCCGGGAGCAGATATGCCGAAATAGGAGTAGGCATATCCGGTTAAAGACCGTTACCATGAAGAGAGGGGCGTTTATCGCCCAATTGGAGTGGAACCGCGGAAGTCAGCCTTTCGTCTCTTGGAGACGAAAGGCTTTTATATTTAAGGAGGGGAAATAATGTTTGCCATGCGACAAGAGGTGAAAGTAGTTTTTGAAAGGGATCCAGCCGCCAAGAGTGTGTTGGAGGTTCTATTCTGTTATCCGGGCTTTCATGCCATTATTCATCACCGCATAGCCCATTTTTTCTACCGGCATCGGCTATTTTTCGTGGCGCGTATGATATCGCACCTCAACCGGTTCCTGACCGGAATCGAGATCCATCCCGGGGCTAAAATTGGAAAAGGCTTGTTCATCGATCATGGCAGCGGGGTGGTTATCGGAGAAACCACCGAGATAGGGGATAATGTCACCTTGTATCAAGGCGTTACCCTGGGCGGCACCGGCAAGGAAAAAGGCAAGCGCCATCCCACCATCGGGGATAATGTGACTATCAGTGTCGGCGCCAAAGTACTGGGGAATATTAAAATTGGCAACAATGTTAAAATCGGCGGGGGCTCGGTGGTCCTGAAAGATGTGCCTTCCAATTGTACGGTAGTAGGGGTTCCGGGGAGAATAGCAGTGCGTGACGGCGCCAAGGTGGATGAGGTGGATCTGGAGCATAATGTCCTGCCTGATCCTGTGGCAGATATGTTCACCGTTATGCAGGAAAGAATCGATATTTTGGAGAAAAGAATAGCTGATATGGAGAAAGGAGAACTCCCCGATGCGCCTTTACAACACGTTAGGAGGCAGAAAGGAAGATTTGCAAACTCTGGAACCGCATAGGGTGAAAATGTATGTATGCGGTCCCACCACCTATAACTTTATTCACCTGGGCAATGCGCGGCCCCTGGCGGTTTTTGATACAGTAAGGAGATATCTGGCTTACCGCGGTTATGAGGTAATGTATGTGCAGAACTTCACCGACGTAGATGACAAGATAATAAACCGTGCCAATGAGGAAGGGGCAAATGCCCTGGAGTTGGCACAGCGCTATATTGACGCTTATTTTACCGATGCAGATGCCTTAAACATCAAGCGGGCCGATGCGCACCCCCAGGTCAGCCAGCATATGAACGAAATCGTGGCGTCGGTGCAGGGACTTATCGAAAAAGGCTATGCCTATGAGATAGATGGGGATGTCTATTACCGGGTAGCCGCTTTTAAAGATTACGGCAAGCTGTCAGGCCGGTCGTTGGAGGATATGCTGGCAGGCGCCAGGGTGGGAATTGATGAGCGCAAAGAGAATGCGATGGATTTCGCCTTGTGGAAAAAGGCCAAAGCGGGAGAACCGTCCTGGCCAAGCCCCTGGGGGGCTGGCCGGCCCGGCTGGCATATCGAATGTTCGGTAATGTCCACCAAGTACCTGGGGGATAGCTTCGATATACACGGCGGAGGCAGCGACCTGATCTTCCCCCATCATGAAAACGAGATAGCCCAGGCGGAAGCCTTGACTGGTCAGCCTTTTGTGCGTTATTGGATGCACAATGGTTTCATTACCGTAAATAATGAGAAGATGTCAAAATCCCTGGGCAACTTCTTTGTCCTGCGGGATATACTGGCTCAATACCCGGCCGATGTGGTGCGCTTCTACCTAATCAGCACTCATTACCGCAGTCCCCTGGATTTTGACGACGGCAAACTGGAGGAGGCCCGCAAAGCCCTGGGAAGGCTTAAGACCACTCTGCTCCTGGCTGCGGAATTTATGGAAAACGGTGCCGCTGCTGGCCTGTTAGGCCCCCGGGAAGAGGAATTCATCAAATCATTAGAGGCTCAGCAGGGCTACTTCATCGAAGCCATGGATGACGATTTCAACACCGCCAGGGCACTGGGGCATCTCTTCGAGATGTCGCACTCTATCAATAGCTACGTGGCCGGGGCGGATAAAAACAATCCCGCCCATCAAGCCGCGGTACGGCAGGCCCATCAGCTTCTCTTTGAATTGGGAGACGTTTTGGGAATCTTTATCACCCCTCAAAACCAGGGCGGTGCAGTGGTAGAAGAGGTCCTGCAGGTGCTGGCCGGGCTGCGCAGCCAGGCCAGAGCCGAGAAGGATTATCAACTGGCTGATCAAATTCGTGATTTCTTTGCGCAGATAGAGGTCAGGGTGGAAGACACCCCGGACGGCAGCCGCTTCCGTTTCGAACAACCGCCCCGGCTCAAAACCCTGGTAGAACAGCTGATTGCTTTGCGCGCTGCCTTTAAGCAGAATAAGGCCTTTGACAAAGCCGACTTAATTCGCAACAGGCTCCAGGAAGCAGGAGTTGTTCTGGAGGATACCCGGGAAGGAGTACGCTGGAAGCTTGCTGATGCCTGAAGCAATCAATGAAAATGAGTTAAGACAATATTCCGCGGTGGTTTTGGCCTTTGTCGGCGATGCGGTTTTCGAGCTTCTGGTAAGGTCCCGCTTGGTCGCGCACGGCCAGCGCAAAGTCAAGGAACTGCATCTGGATACGGTATCCCGGGTGAAGGCCGCCAGCCAGGCCAAAATGGTGCAGGGACTATCTTCCCAGCTCACCGAGGTGGAACAGGAAATTTTCCGCCGGGGCCGTAATGCCAAAACCAGCCCGCCGCGCCATGCCGATATTTCCGACTACCGGTTAAGCACCGGATTTGAGGCGGTCCTGGGATATCTCTATTTAAAAGGGGATATGGAGCGTCTGCAGTATCTAGCCAACCTGGCCCTGGATAATGAAGACAAGCCCGTATAGGCGCCGGGGCAACGTGTACCGCCTCCGGACCTGCCCGTCACGGCTCAAAATTTAGATTATTTTAAAGCGGAGAGGATAGATCAGGTTGATTATAGTAAAACCACAGGTATTGGTCCCTGCGGACGCCTTCGACGGCCACATCGCGCAAAAGCTGGAAAGATACGCCCGGGTTTGTTATAAATCGGAGCAGCAAATGAACCCCGGGGGGGACCCTGATTTTCTCAGGCGTATTGTGAAAAGCGGGCATGAGTCCATTGTAGAGCATGAAAAAGTGACGGTCATGTTTGTAATCGACCGCGGGGTTTCCCATGAAATAGTGAGGCATCGGGTGGGAGCCGCCTATTCCCAGGAAAGCACCCGCTACTGTCGTTATAGCCACAGCAAATTTGGCAGCGAGATCACAGTTATCGAACCTTTTTTCTTTGCAGAAGATGAGTCCGCTAATCGATTGTGGTCTGAATCCTGTGCAGTAGCCGAAAAGAATTATATGGCTTTACTGGAGCTTGGTCGCAGCGCCCAGGAGGCCAGGTCGATTCTGCCCAATTCGCTCAAAACCGAAATCGTTGTGACTTACAACCTCCGCGAGTGGCGGCATTTTTTCCGCCTGCGCTGCGACAAAGCTGCACACCCACAAATGCGTCAGGTAGCTATACCGCTGCTGCTACATTTCAAAACCCACCTTCCGGTCTTATTTGATGATGTCCCCTATGATAAGGAATTCCCAGCCAGTCACTATGCAGCAATGATTACCACTGACGATTTGTTTCAACCTCTGATTCCAGAATGAAGATAGCTTAAAATTGTATTCGTTTATAAAAACGGCTGACGGAGAGACTCCGGGAGCCGTTTTTATGGTGATTTACAGCGGGTATGAGATTAAATAAGAATAAAAGATTGGGTAATTTGAAAAGATATCCTTAATTTATGGTATATCTAATCAATTCGAGGAGCAAATAATTGCTATGCATGTATTCACCGCAATTATTTCTATCATTGCCGCCTGGCGTTGGGGAGACTGGAGGAATTGGAAAAAATACCATTCAACCATGCTGTTCGTAGTTGTGGGAAATTTAACCTATAATTTTATTTGTGCCAATCACTTCTTGTGGAGATTAATTCCAGAATTTTTTAGTAATCATACTATTGCAGAACTAGGCTATACTTTTATTGTTTTTCCAGCCAATGCATTACTATTCTTATCAAATTATCCTGATAATACCCTCAAAAAAACAATCTACTATATAAAATGGATATTTATCTATATTATTGTCGAATATCTTTTCTTAATAAATAATGGTATCATTCATGATTATGGCTGGAATATCTGGTGGTCTCTAGCTTTCATAAGTATAATGTTTCCTTTGCTCAGGCTTCACCACACCAAACCGTTGTTAGCTTACTTATTTGCAACAGCAATGGGTAGTTTTATCATTTTTTATTTTGATGTGCCTGTTGAGATTCCAATGGAGTTTAGAAAGTAAAGATGCTTTGGTGGTGATCATGTGCGAAGAATAAGCATTATAACGGTTATTCTTATTATTCTCACCGCGGTGGGATGTCATAATGAAAATGAAATAATATATACAGGATCAAACAGTGTTAAAAAGCCTATGGAAGCTCTGGCAAAGGCTTATATGCAAAAGAACCCGCAAATTAAAATCAAAGTAATGGGCAGTGGCTCAGATTCTTTTCATATTTCAAATGAAGTTATTTATGGTCAGTCTAGAGAAATTAAACCGGAAGAAGAAAAATGGGCCAAGAAATATGGTCCTGTTCAACGAGAAAAATTTTGTTATGGAGCCATAGCAATATTTGTTCATCCTGAAAATCCCATAAATGGCCTGGATATGGAACAACTAAGAAAGATTTATAGTGGTCAGGTGAAGAACTGGAAAGAAGTGGGCGGAGAAGATAATCCTATAGCTGTTGTAGCCAGGGGCGGACGCTCCGGCTCCGAGGAGTTTTTCGAAAAAGAAGTTCTTAAAGAAGATAAAATCACTAATCGCAGATATAGTTTGGGCCTGAACAATGAAGTTGTTGAAATTGTGTCCAAGCACAAATTTGCTATAGGTTATGCCGAAGTGGCATACGTCGACAACACTGTTAAAACATTGACTCTGGCAGAGAATCCAAATACTCCCGGCGTATTGCCGGAGCTTAAAAACTTAAAGGACCAGACCTATCCTCTTACGCGTCCGCTTTATCTATTAATTAAAGAGGATGCTAAAGCGAATGTAAAAGATTTTTTGAATTTTATACTGAGTCCTGAGGGACAAACCGTACTGGAGGATATTCAATATGCTCCGATAACATAGTAAACTAAGATATAATGGGGTTGGGCTCATGGAATTTCTAAGAAACATAAATCCCGACGAAATTCAAATTGTTTTTTGGGCTGTTTTAATTTTACCCTGGGTTTTATTTTTTTCCCTGGTTGACTGGAACAAAATAAAGACCCTGAATAGTGTTGGATTACTTATTGGGTTATTAGCTATGATCGGGGATACAATCGGTACCAGTTTAAAACTGTGGATTTATCCGGTAGAATTATTGCCGGTGTTCCACAATTTTTTCCCGATAAACCTGTCTCTCCTACCGGTTGAAAGCATGTTAACTGTTCAGTTCATGCCTAAGAACCCGATAAAAAAGATAGCATTGATTCTCTGTGTGGGCTTGTTTAATGTTATAGCAGAATATTTATTTGAAGGAAATACCAGTGCGGTTTTTTATCCTTATTGGAAACCCATATATTCTTTGCCTTTTTATCTAGCTTTATTTTATTTTGGTTATATCTATCATAATTGGATCACGAGGGATAAAGCGAACCAGCCAATAGCAAGCGACAGCCAAACTGGAGATTGAGATAACATGACAGCAGAAGGCGGATAGACTTAAATGAGTGAAATATTAGTGGGCATAAACAGCATTATGGAGGCTCTTAAAGGCCGCCGCAAGATTCACAAAATCTATGTGCAGGAAGGGCGGCAGGGTAAACGCATCACCGATTTGCTGGGTCTAGCCCAGGTTAAAGGGGTTTTTGTGCAAACCGTTGAAAAGCGGCGCCTGGATCATATGTATACCCTGGGAAACCATCAAGGGATCATTGCCGCTGTAGACCAGTACCCTTACGCCAGTGTGGACGACATGCTCAACCTAGCGGGGGATAAGGGGCAGCAGCCCTTGTTGCTGGTATTGGATGGTATAGAAGACGCCCGCAATCTGGGAGCCGTAATCCGTACCGCGGAGTGTGCCGGCGTACATGGTATTATTATTCCCCGGCATAATTCCGCCGAGATAAATGAGTATGCGGTGCGCAGCTCGGCAGGGGCGCTTGAACATATGCTGATCGCCCGTGAAACCAACCTGGTCAATACCCTCAAAGACCTCAAGACCCGGGGGATGTGGGTGGTCGGTGCTGAAGCGCATGCCGATGCTTATTATTATCAGGCCGATATACCTCTGCCGGCCGTTGTGGTGACAGGGGGGGAAGGCAAGGGGATAAGGCGCTTGGTGCGCGAACAGTGTGACCTCTTGCTTAAGATCCCTATGTTCGGCGTCATTAACTCGCTGAATGCCTCGGTTGCTGCAGCCTTAATCCTTTATGAGATCGTACGCCAGCAACAACGCTCGGGCAAACCGGGCTCCCCAAACCCTATAAATTAATAACAAAATATGGGAAAAGTCCTATGCAGGTGTCTTGACGATACCAGTGGTACTGGCTATAATTAATTTGACGTTTAAAGACAAGCGTCAGTTTTGCGGGTGCCCACAACAATTAATGGAGGCGATAGGATGCCAAATTCCATCGCTGCGAAACAGTATTTTCTAACCTATGCCGAAATGCTTGACGAAGACATTGTGGAATTGGCCCAGCAAGGTGAACAATTTGCTGTTGAATTCCTGGTGGACAAGTATAAGAATTTCGTGCGAGCCAAGGCCCGGTCTTATTTCCTGATTGGCGCAGATAAGGAAGATATCATTCAGGAAGGTATGATCGGCCTTTTCAAAGCGATTCGGGACTATAAGCTGGACAAACTTACTTCATTCAGGGCTTTTGCTGAGTTATGCATAACCCGCCAGATAATAACAGCCATAAAAACGGCGACTAGACAGAAACACATTCCCCTCAATTCCTATGTATCTTTAAATAAACCGGTTTATGATGAGGAATCCGATCGAACCTTGATCGATATCCTTTCCACTACCCGGATCACCAATCCTGAGGAGATCATCATCAGCCGGGAAGAATTTGTCTTTATAGAAAAGAAAATGGGCGAGATATTGAGTTCCCTGGAGTGGAAAGTTTTAATGGCCTACCTGGAAGGTAAATCCTATCAAGAGATAGCAGTCGACTTAAAAAGGCATGTTAAGTCGATTGATAACGCCCTGCAGCGGGTGAAGCGCAAGCTGGAAAAATACCTGGAAGATCGGGGCGAACTATAACCTATCGAGTCCACTCGCCTTTTCACTATGGTACAAACTAACTGAATAAAAGGTTTCACGTGAAACTATTGACTTTGCTCGGTACAGCGTATAAAATATTATTTGCTGAGCCGAGCTAGCTCAAGGGTAGAGCAGCTGATTTGTAATCAGCAGGTTGCGGGTTCAAATCCTGTGCTCGGCTCCAGAAAAACAAAACATGGAGGGATACCCAAGCGGCCAAAGGGGGCAGACTGTAAATCTGTTGGCTCAGCCTTCGAAGGTTCGAATCCTTCTCCCTCCACCATGACGCGGGATGGAGCAGTTGGTAGCTCGTCGGGCTCATAACCCGAAGGTTGCCGGTTCAAGTCCGGCTCCCGCAACCAAAAAAGAATTTCCCGCAAGGGAATAGAATCAGTGGCCCCCGTAAGGGGGCAACTAAGCCCTTATAGCTCAGTCGGCAGAGCGCATCCTTGGTAAGGATGAGGTCACCGGTTCAAGTCCGGTTAAGGGCTCCATCTGGCGGCGTAGCTCAGCTGGCTAGAGCATACGGTTCATACCCGTAGTGTCAGGGGTTCAAATCCCTTCGCCGCTACCAATAAAAAAAACCGAAGTGGGAGTTTCTCTCACTTCTTTTATTTTACTTATTATTTGGGTAAAATATTGTTGGCTGGTTTAATATGCTATAACCCAAACTGAAAGGGGAAAGGTGAGAGAACAGATGGCAAAGGCTAAATACGAAAGGACGAAACCCCATTTAAACATTGGGACCATCGGACACATCGACCATGGCAAGACGACATTGACGGCGGCAATAACCCTGGTATTGTCAAAAGTCGGGGGAGCGAAAGCGACGTCGTATGCAGAAATAGACAAAGCCCCTGAAGAGAAAGAAAGAGGCATAACCATCAATACCGCGCATGTGGAATATCAGACCGAGAACCGGCATTATGCCCATGTGGACTGTCCGGGTCATGCGGACTACATCAAGAACATGATAACCGGAGCGGCACAGATGGACGGAGCCATCCTGGTGGTATCCGGAGCTGACGGCCCCATGCCCCAGACCCGGGAACACATCCTGTTGTCCAGACAGGTAGAAGTACCCTATATCGTAGTATTCATGAACAAGACCGACATGGTAGATGATGAAGAGCTCCTGGAACTGGTGGACATGGAAGTCCGCGAACTGTTGAGCTTCTATGAATTTCCCGGAGATGACCTGCCGGTAGTGAGAGGCTCCGCCTTAAAGGCTTTAGAATGCGGATGCGGCAACCGTGACTGCGAGTGGTGCGGACACATCTGGGAACTGATGGATGCGGTTGACAGCTACATCCCCATGCCGGAGAGAGCGGTAGACAAACCATTCCTGATGCCTATTGAAGACGTATTCACCATCACTGGACGGGGCACTGTGACCACCGGCAGAGTGGAGCGGGGCCAGGTGAAAGTGGGAGACGAAGTAGAGATCATAGGGATGCGGGAAGAGACCAGAAAGACCGTATGCACCGGCGTAGAGATGTTCAGAAAACTGTTGGATTACGCCCAGGCGGGAGACAACATAGGGACGTTGTTGAGAGGTGTAGACCGTAAAGAAGTGGAGAGAGGCATGGTATTGGCCAAGCCTGGGAGCATCAAGCCGTTGACCAAGTTCAATGCCGAGGTGTACGTATTGACCAAAGAAGAAGGCGGAAGGCACACCCCGTTCTTTGGCGGATACCGGCCGCAGTTCTACTTCAGAACCACTGATGTTACCGGGATCATCCAACTGCCTGAGGGAGTGGAGATGGTAATGCCGGGAGACAACGTGCAGATGGCAATCGAACTGATCACTCCCATCGCTATTGAACAGGGACTGCGCTTCGCAATCCGCGAGGGCGGCAGAACCGTAGGCGCCGGCGTGGTCACTTCCATTAACAGCTAAATTGATTTACCATACCGGGGAACAACAGCAGGGATTAACCCCTGCTGTTGTTTCTACCCAAAATCAGGTAACATTGACACCTTGCTTACAGTGTGATAGAGTATTCTAGGATTTTTGTGTACCAGGATGGAGGTGTCGAAGAGCATGAGGGTCGGTATAACCATGGCCTGCACCGAGTGCAAGCAGCGCAATTATACAACCACCAAAAACAAGAAGAAGCATACCGAAAAAGTTGAAGTGAAAAAGTACTGCAGATTTTGCAATACCCATACCGTCCATAAGGAAATTAAGTAGAATCAGGATGTGAAAGTTTTGACCAAGAACAGCAGTCCTGCCAAAAAAGATGAAAACGTCAAAGGCAAATGGGATCAAGTTAAAGGATTCATGCTGGGTGTATGGTATGAATTGAAAAAGGTCCACTGGCCTAACCGCCAACAGCTCCTGGCCTATACCGGCGTGGTGCTGGTTTCGGTAGCCTTTGTAGCCATACTGATCTGGATCTTTGATATGGGCTTATCATTCGCCCTGGACAGATTATTTAAAGCCTTTGCTTAAAGGAGGTAGTTCCCATGACCACATCGAAAGTTGATTCCGCATTACCGGAAGAGGTTGGAACTGCTGCAGAGGCTGCGCCCGAGACCCGGGGAGAATGGTTCGTGGTTCATACCTATTCGGGTTATGAAAACAAGATCAAAGTGGACCTGGCTAAAAGGGTTGAATCCATGAATATGCAGGATAAGATCTTTGATGTTTTAATCCCTGAAGAAAAAGAGGTCGAGTATAAAGGCGGCAAAAGGAAGGTCACCAGCAAGCGGGTATTCCCCGGCTATGTTCTGGTAAACATGATTATGAGCGAGGATTCCTGGTATGTGGTTCGACACACTCCCGGTGTCACTGGATTTGTAGGCAGCGGCAGCAAGCCCATTCCTCTGCGCGAAGATGAAATCAACAAAATCCTGCGCCAAATGGGCCTGATCGAAAGCAAACCGAAATTCATTGATATCGAAATCGGGGAGAACATCAGGGTTCGCACTGGCCCCTTTGCCAATTTCGAGGGCATCGTCAAAGAGCTGCTCCCGGATAGAGGAAAAGTAAGGGTTAATATTTCCATGTTCGGCAGGGAAACCCCAGTCGAGCTGGATTATGAACAAATAGAAAAACTGTAAGGAGGTGAAGAGTTGGCTAAAAAGGTTATTGGCAAGGTATCATTACAGATCAGCGCCGGAAAAGCCACCCCTGCCCCGCCAGTCGGGCCTGCACTGGGTCAATATGGTGTCAATATTATGGGATTTTGCAAGGATTATAACGCCAGGACAGCTGATAAAACCGGTTTTATCATCCCGGTTGAGATCACCGTCTTTGAAGACCGTTCCTTTACCTTCGTATTGAAGTCCCCACCGGCCTCAGACCTCTTAAAGAAGGCCGCCAGTGTTGAAAAAGGCTCAGGTGAGCCTAATAAGAAAAAGGTCGGCAAAGTGACTCGGGCCAAGGTCGTAGAAATCGCTGAAACCAAGAAAGATGACCTGAACGCAGCCGATCTGGACGCTGCTATTCGCATGATCGAGGGCACCGCGCGCAGTATGGGATTGGAAGTAGTCGAATGACACTAATGTGGGAGGATTAAATCCGCACCAACCACAAGGAGGTATACTTAATGAAACGAGGCAAGGCCTATCAGGACGCTGCCAAACAAATCGACAGAACGCAATTGTACGAACCAGCCCAGGCATTGCAAATGGTTAAAGACATTGCCAAGGCCAAGTTCGATGAAACCGTAGAAGTTCACATCAAATTAGGGGTAGACCCCCGCCATGCTGACCAGCAGGTTAGAGGCACGGTCAGCCTGCCGCACGGAACCGGAAAAACCCGGAGAGTGCTGGTTTTTGCTAAAGGAGAAAAAGTAAAAGAGGCCGAAAATTCCGGAGCTGACTATGTCGGCGCCGAAGACCTCGCCGAGAAGATCCAGGGCGGCTGGTTTGATTTCGATGTCGCGGTCGCTACACCGGACATGATGGCGGTGGTTGGTAAGTTAGGTAAAATATTGGGGCCTCGCGGTCTTATGCCCAACCCCAAATCAGGCACTGTAACCTTCGATATCGAGCGCACCATCAAGGAACTCAAGGCTGGACGCATTGAATACCGTGTGGATAAAAACGCTATTATTCATGCGCCTATCGGCAGAGTATCCTTCGAGATTGACAAGCTGCAGGAAAACCTGACGGTTTTTTCCGAAGCATTAATCAAGGCCCGCCCGGCTGCAGCCAAAGGTCAGTACATGCGCTCAGTTACGGTCTGTTCAACTATGGGCCCGGGGATTAAAATCAACCCGTTGGTATTGGCTGCCATGAGCAAATAAGCCTTACCCTATACAAAAACTGCAAATCAAAACCGTAGACAGCCGGTGGGAAACCTTAAAGAACGTCGTTCGCCAGCCGAGGTTATGATCGAATAGATTTATGATATAGACTATTGGATAACCTCTGCACAGGCTGCAGAGGTTTTTGATTTGTGGCCCAAATGACAAAAAGGGGGTGAAGTAAAATGCCGAAATTGGAAGAAAAACAAAAGGTTGTGCAGCAGCTTCAAGACAGGATCGATAAAGCCAGCTTGATCATTTTCACCGACTATCGCGGCTTGAATGTTGAAGAGATGACCTCTCTGAGGAACCGGCTGCGCATTCCCGGTGTGGAATACCGGGTGGTTAAAAACACCATGATGGAATTTGCCCTGGGCAACTGTGGCTACAATGAGATCGTCAATCAGATTGACGGTCCCAATGCGGTTTTATTCAGTGACGATGACCTGGTAACACCCGCCAAAGCCATTTATGAGTTCATCAAGGAGCGCAAGAAACTCGAGGTCAAAGTGGGAATCGTGCAGGGCCAGGTGGTGGCGGCCGACCGTATTAAGGCTTTGGCCGACCTGCCGCCTAAAGAAGTACTCCTGGCTCAGGTAGTGGGAACCATGCAGGCTCCGATAACCAGCCTGGTGTATGTGCTTAATGCCAACATATCCGGATTAGCCCGGGCATTGGATCAAATCCGCGTACAGAAAGCCGCCGGCTAAGCCAATAGATAGACTGCCTAAAAGAATAATTAAGAAACAGGAGGTTTTTTCAATGAGTAAAGTACAGGAAGTTATCGATATCGTTAAAGGTCTCACCGTTCTGGAACTGTCCGAGCTGGTCAAGGCATTGGAAGAAGAATTCGGCGTGAGCGCCGCCGCCCCCATGGCGGTTGCCGCTGCTCCGGCCGCCGCCGCCGAGCCCGAAGAAGAACAGACCGAGTTCGATGTAATCCTGACTTCTTCCGGCGAGAAGAAGGTCAATGTCATCAAGGTAGTCCGCGAACTGACCAGCCTGGGCCTGAAAGAGGCCAAAGATCTGGTTGACGCCGCACCCAACCCCATCAAGGAAAAGGTCACCAAACAGGAAGCCGCTGAAATCAAAGCCAAGATCGAAGAGGCCGGCGGAACTGTGGAGATCAAATAACTTGCCCCATAAAAAGGTGCTGTGCAGGCAGCACCTTTTTTTATTGGGAAATTCGTAATAAGATTATATTAGAATGGTGCAACCTGGGAATATATATAGAAGGGTTTAATAACAGGGGATAGGGGGATGATTCTATAATGAGGCTGAATGTGGTTTTTCTGGTCTTAGTATTATTGTTGGCCTGCCCTGCAGATGTCTTGGCCGCCGATTTCGACTGGACCCTGACCTGGCAAAACGGTCAGATTCTAACTGAAACCATAACTACCGATGACCCGGATCTTATTAACCCGGAGGGTGGCTGGCAGCGGCAGAGCGGGCAGCCTGATACCTTCACCCGCCAGATTGAGGGCTGGACTTCCTACAACCAACTGTCCGACCGTTTGCCCATTGTGGCTAAAACCAAGAACTATGTGGCTGTTAAAATTACCAAGATAACGCTTGATTCACAAACCTATAAGGAAGGCACCACGTTCTATGATTTGACCGCTGCTAGATCAGGCCAGGTCAAAATGGAAGTTCCCGGCTTTATCATGAAAGCCAGGCCGGCTGTGAAATCACAATGGCCTGAAGGCTTTGCCGCCACCTGGGCCATTGCGACCCAGGCAGAGACTGAAGAGTATAGATTCGCAATGACCGCCATTACCATTGAGATTCTGCCATCAGTTATAAGCCTCCTGGTCATTGGCTGGGGCCTTATCTGGATAGTCTACCGGCGGCAGGTCAAGCGCATGGAGAGGCTGATCGATGCCAGGTATTCTCTGGATAATGTTGTGCAAGCAGAGATTCCCACTATAGAGCAAGCCGAAGATAAACCTGATATATAATGAAAAAGTGAAAAAATTACAGAAAACCCTTGACCTCCAGTACCTCATATGCTAACATTAATACTTGCCATTTAGTAATAAACTAAGTGGCTTTATGGTATAAATGCTGGGGTAGTTTCGAATAAAGCGAGGTTTTAGATTAGGCCTTGCTTTTCACTCTTTTCGGATTAAAAAAAAGGGGTGAACACTGGATGGCAAAAGTTGAACAATATGGTCGAGTCCAGCGGCTCAGTTACTCAAGGATCGATGAACCCATTGAGCTGCCCAATCTTATCCAGATGCAGCTGAGTTCCTACCGCTGGTTTATCGAAAAGGGATTAAGGGAGGCTTTACAGGAAGTATTCCCCATATCCGATTTTACCGGCAATTTGGAATTAGGTTTCATTGATTACAGCCTGGGTGAACCCAAGTACGAGGTTCACGAATGCAAGGAAAGGGATGTTAGCTATCAAGCCCCCTTGAAACTGAAGGTGCGGCTTACAGATAAAGAAAACGGGGAGATTAAAGAATCAGAAGTGTATATGGGTGATCTTCCCCTCATGACCGACAAGGGAACCTTCATTATTAATGGTGCGGAACGTGTGGTTGTCAGCCAATTGGTAAAATCGCCCGGGGTATATTTTAATGACCGCGTGGATGTGGCCGGCAACAAATTGTATGGCTCCACCATCATTCCCAACCGCGGGGCCTGGTTTGAACTGGAAATGGACAGCGCCGGGGTTATCTATACCCGTATAGACAAGACCCGTAAAATCCCGGTTACGGTACTTTTAAGATGCATTGGCTTTGAGACCAATGAGGTCATTCTCAGTCTTTACGAAGAGGAAGAGATCCTCGCCAAAACCCTGGACAAGGATACCACCACCAACAAGAAGGAAGCCCTGATCGAATTTTACCGCCGTCTCCGTCCCGGAGAAATGGCTACGGAAGACGCCGCGGAACAGCTCTTGAACAACCTGTTCTTCGATCCGCGCCGCTACGATATGGCCCAGGTAGGCCGTTACAAGGTGAATAAAAAGCTGGGTCTGGACATTCCGGTTGAAACCAGACATTTAACCGTAAAAGACATCACCGCCACCATCGGCTATCTCATCCGTCTGATTCAGGGCGATGGCAAGACCGATGTTATCGACCACCTCGGCAACCGCCGTCTGAGGTCAATTGGCGAACTCCTGCAGAACCAGTTCCGCACCGGTTTGGTACGCATGGAGCGGGTGGTGCGGGAGCGTATGAGCATCCATGATGTGGAGAGCTTGACCCCCCAGGTACTTATTAATATCCGGCCTATCACCGCAGCGGTGAAGGAGTTCTTTGGCAGCTCACAGCTGTCGCAGTTTATGGACCAAACCAATCCCCTGGCCGAACTCACTCACAAAAGACGCTTGAGCGCCCTGGGACCAGGTGGCCTGACCCGCGAGAGGGCCGGCTTCCAGGTCCGCGACGTGCACCATTCGCACTACGGCAGGATCTGCCCCATCGAGACCCCTGAAGGTCCCAACATAGGACTGATCGGGAATCTGGCCACCTTCGGGAGGGTCAATGACTTCGGGTTTATCGAAACCCCTTATCGCAAAGTGGATAAGGCCACGGGCAGGGTGCTGGAAGAGATTCACTATCTGTCCGCAGATGAAGAGGAAGAATTCGTGGTAGCTCAGGCCAATGCTCCCCTGGACGAGAACGGCTATTTCAGGGAGGACCGCGTCGAGGCCCGTTTCGCGGAAGAGATCCTGGAGGTGCCGGTAAACCGTGTAGACTATATGGACGTTTCCCCCAAACAGGTCTTCAGTGTGGCCACCTCGTTGATCCCCTTCCTGGAAAACGATGACGCCAACCGCGCTCTGATGGGGGCCAATATGCAGCGCCAGGCGGTGCCGCTGGTACGCACCCAGGCTCCGGTGGTTGGCACCGGCCTGGAGTATAAGGCGGCCAAGGACTCGGGAGCCGTGGTTCTTTCCAAAAAATCCGGACGGGTGCGCAAAGTCAGTGCCGACCGCATCGTGATCGACACTGATGGCGGAGGCATCGAAATCCATAATCTGCTGAAGTTTGTACGTTCCAATCAGGGTACCTGCTATAACCAGCGGCCTATTGTAAGAGCCGGAGACTATGTGGAAGCCAATGAGATAATCGCCGACGGCCCCAGCACATGCAATGGCGAGCTGGCCTTGGGACGCAATGTCCTGGTGGCTTTCATGCCCTGGGAAGGATACAATTACGAGGACGCCATTCTAATATCGGAGAGATTGGTTAAGGAAGATGTATTTACTTCTATTCACATAGAGGAATATGAATGCGAAGCTCGCGATACCAAACTGGGGCCTGAGGAAATCACCCGGGACATTCCCAACGTATCTGAAGATATGCTAAAAAACCTGGATGATCAAGGGGTTATCCGGGTAGGGGCCGAGGTTCGCGCCGATGACATACTGGTAGGAAAAGTGACCCCCAAGGGAGAAACCGAGTTGACGCCGGAAGAAAGGCTGCTCCGAGCGATATTTGGGGAGAAAGCCAGAGAAGTCAGGGACTCCTCCCTGCGGGTGCCTCACGGTGAAGCCGGCAAAGTAGTAGCAGTGAAACGCTTTTCCAGGGAAAATGGCGATGAATTGCCCCCCGGGGTCAATCAACTGGTCAGAGTATATATAGCTCAGAAGCGCAAGATCTCCGAAGGCGACAAAATGGCAGGCCGGCACGGCAACAAGGGGGTTATTTCGAGAATATTGCCCGAAGAGGATATGCCTTTTCTTGAAGACGGCACCCCGGTACAGATTGTCCTCAATCCTCTGGGGGTTCCATCCCGCATGAATATCGGGCAGATCCTGGAATGCCACATGGGATGGGCCGCCAACGCCCTGGGTATGAACATTGCCACTCCGGTTTTCGACGGTGCCGATGAAGAAGATATATTCACTAAATTGTCTGAAGCCGAGCTGCCCATTAACGGCAAAGCGGTTTTGTATGACGGGCGCACCGGGGAACCATTTGACCACGAGATCACAGTGGGTTATGTTTACATGTTAAAACTGGCCCATCTGGTAGATGACAAGATTCATGCCCGGTCGATTGGACCTTACTCACTGGTAACTCAGCAGCCCCTGGGCGGCAAGGCTCAGTTCGGGGGCCAGCGTTTCGGGGAAATGGAAGTCTGGGCACTGGAGGCTTATGGGGCTTCTTATACCCTGCAGGAAATCCTGACCGTCAAGTCTGACGATGTGGTAGGGCGATTGAAAACCTACGAGTCGATTGTCAAAGGGGATAATATTCCGGAGCCAGGAGTACCGGAAGGCTTTAAGGTCTTGATCAAGGAACTGCAGAGCCTGGCCTTGGATGTGCGTATTCTCTCTGAAGATGACCAGGAGATCACCATCAAGGATATTGACTATGAGGTCAACGAAAAAGAAAAAGCGCGTGAACTGGGATTGGAACTGCCTGAGACCACCGTGGCCCGTTCCGCGCAAAGCGGTAGTGAATATGTCGATGATGCTGGCGCTGCAGAGGAAGCAGATGCAATGGCTGACGAGAGCGCCGGTCACTTAGACGAGGACCTTTTGAACCCAGAAATATTGGACGAAGAGATTTTGGAACAGGATATCCTGGACGAAGAGGTGCTCGACACCCTGGATGAAAGCGATGACAGGGAAGAGTACCTTGATTAACAGATCCTGAACAAAGGCTCGTTGACAGTGACGTATCTTCTGGAAAGGAGAGTCTGCCTTGTTAGACGTTAACAACTTTGAGCGGATTAAAATTGCCCTGGCTTCACCGGAACAGATTCGTTCCTGGAGCAGCGGGGAGGTTAAGAAACCGGAGACCATTAACTACCGCACCTTGAGGCCGGAAAAAGAAGGTCTGTTTTGCGAAAAGATCTTTGGACCGGTAAAAGACTGGGAATGTCATTGCGGCAAATATAAAAGGGTACGCCATCGCGGCATAGTTTGCGACCGCTGTGGCGTTGAAGTTACTACTTCCAAGGTCAGACGGGAGCGCATGGGGCATATCGAACTGGCCGCCCCGGTATCCCATATCTGGTATCTCAAGGGGATTCCCAGCCGTATGGGCTTGCTCTTGGACATGTCCCCCAAGGTTTTGGAAAAGGTTATATATTTCGTCAACTACATCGTTATCCACCCCGGCGATACGCCTTTATTGAGAAAACAGCTGCTCAATGAGAAGGAATACCGCGAAAACCGGGAACGTTATGGAGATACTTTTAAGGCCGGCATTGGCGCGGAAGCTATTAAAACCCTCTTAAGCGAAATCGATTTGGAAAGCATGTCTGAAGAACTCAAGGAGGAGATTGCCACCACCACCGGCCAGCGTAAAGGCCGTGCCATCAAGCGCCTGGAGGTAGTGGAGTCCTTCCGCCTGTCGGGAAATGACCCGGAATGGATGATAATGGATGTCTTGCCGGTGATTCCTCCGGAACTGCGCCCTATGGTGCAGCTTGACGGAGGCCGTTTTGCCACCTCAGACTTGAATGACTTATACCGCCGGGTGATCAACCGCAACAACAGACTGAAGCGCCTTTTGGATCTGGGTGCTCCGGACATAATCGTGCGCAATGAAAAGAGAATGCTGCAGGAGGCCGTGGACGCCCTGGTTGATAACGGCCGCCGCGGTCGTCCGGTCACCGGACCCGGCAACCGCCCCTTAAAATCCCTGAGTGATATGTTAAAGGGCAAACAGGGCCGCTTCCGGCAGAACTTGCTGGGCAAAAGGGTAGACTACTCCGGACGGTCGGTTATTGTGGTCGGGCCCAACCTCAAAATGCATCAATGCGGACTGCCCAAAGAGATGGCCTTGGAATTGTTCAAACCTTTTGTAATGAAGAAATTAGTGGACCGCGGCATTTCATCCAATATCAAAAGCGCCAAAAAAATGGTGGAGCGCGGCCGCGAGGAAGTCTGGGATATCTTGGATGATGTTATCAAAGAACACCCGGTGTTGTTAAACCGCGCCCCCACCCTGCACCGCTTGGGCATACAGGCCTTTGAGCCGGTGCTGGTGGAAGGCCGCGCCCTGCAATTGCATCCGCTGGTATGTACGGCATATAACGCCGACTTTGACGGCGACCAGATGGCGGTGCATGTGCCTTTGAGCGCTGAGGCTCAGACCGAAGCGCGCCTCTTGATGCTGGCCAGCAATAACATCCTTAATCCCAAGGATGGCAAGCCGGTATGCACCCCCACCCAGGATATGGTTATAGGTATGTTCTACCTGACCTACATGAGCAAAGAAGAATGGGAACGGCCTGCTGAAGCACTGCGCTGTTTCTCCAGCCCGGAGGAGGCCCGTATGGCCTACGAACTGGGACAGATCCAGTTGCGGGAAAAGATCAGGGTGAAGATGTCGTTTACGGTCAATTACGAACACCATTATAATGAGATCGTCGAAACTTCGGTAGGCCGGGTCATCTTTAATGAAGTCATGCCCGACAGCATCGGCTTCCATAATGAAGTAATAGACAAGAAAAAACTGGGCAATATCGTTTACGAATGTTACCGCCGCGAGGGCAATGCCCGCACTGCGGAGATGTTGGACGGCATTAAGCGCCTGGGCTACAAATTCAGCACCAAAGCTGGTATCAGCGTAGGTGTCACCGACTTTGAAACCCCTGAAGCCAAAGGGCGCATCCTGGCCGAGGCCGAGCAGGTGGTGGACAGTATTGAAGAGGACTTCCTTTTCGGTTTGATAACTGAAGATGAGCGTCACAGCCAGGTGGTGGAAATATGGAATCAGGCCACTGATGACGTAACCGATGCCCTGAAAACGGCCCTGCCTGAAGATAACCCGGTGTACATGATGGCTGTTTCCGGCGCGCGCGGCAACTTCCAGCAGATTCGTCAGCTGGCTGGAATGAGGGGCCTTATGGCTGACCCTTCAGGCAAGATCATTGACTTGCCCATCAAAGCCAACTTCCGTGAAGGCTTAACCGTTTTGGAATACTTCATCTCCACCCACGGAGCCCGCAAAGGTCTGGCTGACACCGCCCTGCGCACCGCCGACTCCGGGTATTTGACCCGCCGCCTGGTAGACGTATCCCAGGATGTCATCGTAAGAGAAGATGACTGTGAGTCAGTGGAAGGCATCTACGTGGAGAAGATTACCGAGGGTTCACAGCTGATCGAACCGCTGCACCAGCGCATCATCGGCAGGGTCTCGGTAGACACCATCCATCACCCGGACACTGGAGAGACCATGGTGCACGAAAATGAGATGATCGATGACGAAGTCGGCTATGAGATAGAGAAATCCGGCATCGACAAAGTGAAGATAAGAAGCGTCTTGACCTGCAAGACCAAGTACGGGGTGTGCAAGAAGTGTTATGGCCGCAACCTGGCCACCGGTTATGATGTCGAGATCGGCGAGGCGGTAGGCATACTGGCTGCGCAGTCCATCGGCGAGCCCGGCACGCAGCTGACCATGCGCACCTTCCACACCGGCGGCGTAGCCGGTGAAGACATCACCCGCGGTCTGCCCCGCGTAGAGGAACTCTTCGAGGTCCGCAAACCCAAGGGTCAGGCGGTGGTAGCCGAGGCCACCGGAAGGGTTAAATTGTCTGAGAATAAGGGACGCCGTGAAGTTCAGGTGCTGGGGGACGAAGATGAGCAACTGGGCGCCTACCTGGTGCACTATGGCTCCCGTCTCAAAGTCGGTGAAGGCGATTGGGTTGAACTTGGCGACGCTCTGACTGAAGGCCCCTTGAATCCCCATGACATTCTCAAGACCAAGGGCATGCAGGATGTGCAGCGCTATATCCTGCAGGAGGTGCAAAAGGTCTATCGTTCCCAGGGGGTTGATATCAGCGACAAACACATTGAGATCATGATTAGGCAGATGTTGAAGAAGGTCAAGATTGAATATTCAGGAGACACCTCTATGCTGCCCGGGGCCTTTGTCGATATCTCCAGCTTTGAAGAAGAGAACCGCAAGATCATTGAGCAGGGCGGCCTCCCCGCAGTATGCTCGCCGATGTTGCTGGGTATAACCAAGGCGTCTTTGAATACTGATTCTTTCTTGTCGGCAGCCTCTTTCCAGGAAACAACCAAGGTATTGACCGAAGCCGCCATAAAAGGCAAAATCGATTACCTGATCGGCTTGAAAGAGAATGTTATCATCGGCAAGCTTATACCTGCTGGAACCGGATATTCGACATACAGAAATATCCGGGTCTCAGAAAAGGCCGAGGCAGTGATGCCGATCCTGCAGGAAGAACCGGTTTAAACGACTAAAAGCATATTTGAGCGGTCCCCCACCAAATTAATCATGGTTATAATTGACTGGGGGACCACCAGGTGCTAAAATATTTAAGTGCGTGGCAAATAAGCTCGAATAATCTTTTTCGCCTATTTTCTGATGTTCGGAGGTTTATCTGTTGCCACTAGATGATCTAAAACAATCATCCCGGGTAATCGGCGCCAAACAGGTCAAAAAGGCCATTTCCCGGGGCATAGCAAGTAAAGTATACATTGCCTGTGATGCCGAACCCCATGTGGTTGAACCCATTAAGCAACTGTGCCACCAGCACCAGGTTGACATTGAGATGGTGAACAGCAAGAAAACCCTGGGTGAAGCCTGTGGCATTGATGTGGGTTCAGCAACCGTGGCATTGCTTGACAATAACATGGGGAAGGAGGTGCAATAGTGCCAACCATCAATCAATTGATAAGAAAAGGGCGCGAAAAGGTAGAAAAGAAGTCAACTGCGCCAGCATTAAAGAGCTGCCCCCAAAAACGCGGGGTATGCACACGTGTTTACACCACCACACCTAAAAAGCCGAACTCGGCATTGCGCAAAATTGCCAGGGTGCGTCTATCCAACGGGATTGAGGTAACTGCTTACATTCCTGGTATTGGCCACAATCTGCAGGAGCACTCGGTGGTTTTGATCAGAGGCGGTCGTGTAAAAGACCTGCCAGGGGTAAGATATCATATTATCAGAGGAACCTTGGATGCAGCTGGGGTTCAGAACCGCAACCGGGGAAGATCCAAATACGGCACCAAACGGCCCAAGAAAAAATAGGAGGGAGGCGCGATATGCCAAGAAAGGGACCCGTACCCAAAAGAGATGTTCTGCCAGATCCCATTTATCACAGCAAGTATTTTACCAAATTGGTTAATCAGATCATGTGGGACGGCAAAAAAAGCCTGGCAGAGAAAATCTGCTATTCGGCTTTTGACATAGTAGCTAGAAAAACCGGCAAAGACCCCATGGATGCCTTCGAAATCGCGATGAAGAACATCACCCCGATACTCGAAGTACGCGCCCGCCGGGTTGGCGGTGCCAACTATCAGGTGCCGGTCGAAGTCAGACCTGAAAGAAGACAAACCCTGGCGATTCGCTGGTTAGTGGGTTATGCCCGCAAACGCGGTGAAAAGACCATGGCTGAACGCCTGGCCGGAGAAATTGTTGATGCTTACAACAGCACCGGCCAATCAGTAAAAAAGAAAGAGGATACGCATAAGATGGCTGAGGCCAACCGGGCCTTTGCCCATTACCGCTGGTAATCACTTGTGCTGGGAGTGCCGATGGCTGCAAAGGCGGATTTGACTGCAATAAGAAATATTGGCATTATGGCCCATATAGATGCGGGCAAGACCACTACCACCGAGAGGATCCTTTTCTATTCCGGAAAGGTACATCGCATGGGTGAGGTCGATAAAGGCACCGCCACAATGGACTGGATGAGCCAGGAGCAGGAAAGGGGCATCACCATCACTTCTGCAGCTACCACCTGTGCCTGGAGGGATGCGGTTATCAACATTATCGACACGCCCGGGCATGTGGACTTTACTGTTGAGGTAGAGCGTTCATTGCGCATACTTGATGGAGCCATTGCAATTTTCTGCGCCGTGGCCGGGGTACAACCGCAATCGGAGACGGTATGGCACCAGGCCGATAGGTACGGCACCCCCCGCATTGCCTATATCAACAAGATGGATCGCATCGGCGCCGACTACTTCAGAGCAGTAAATATGATCCGGTCCGATCTGGGCAGCGAACCGGTCTTGATCCACCTCCCCATAGGGGTAGAGGATCTTTTCTCTGGTGTTATCGATCTCATCCGGCTCAAGGCCTACATATATGAGGAAGACAGCGGAGAGCATTTCCTGGTCAGGGATCTGACAGCCCAGCAGATGGAAGAAGCCTTGGAATACCGCCAGCAATTGTTGGAAAAACTAGCCGAGTTCGATGATAATATGCTGGAAAAATACCTGGATGGTATCGACATCACGGTCGACGATATACAGCGATCGTTGCGCGCCCTTACCATTAAAAACAGAATTGTACCGGTTTTGTGCGGTTCTTCTTTCAAGAACAAAGGGGTACAGATGCTCCTGGATGCAGTGGTTGACTATTTGCCTTCGCCAGTGGATATTCCCGCGGTCAAGGGTGTGGATCCCAAAACCGGGCTGGAGATCAGCCGCCAGGCTGATGTTGCCGGGCCAATGTGCGCCCTGGCTTTTAAGGTGGCGGTGGATCCTTATGTGGGTAAACTTACCTACTTCCGGATTTATTCCGGCAGGGTGAAGGTTGGCGGCACGGTGATGAACAGCGGGAAAAACCGCCGGGAGCGGATTACCAAGATACTCAAAATGCATGCCAACCATCGTGAGGAGATTCAGGAAGCCCTGGCAGGTGATATCGTAGCTGCGGTAGGCTTGAAGGAAACGGTAACCGGAGATACCCTGTGCAGCGAGCCCGATACCATCGTACTCGAATCCATTCAGTTTCCTGACCCGGTGGTAGATGTAGCCATTGAGGCCAAAACCAAAGCAGACCAGGATAAAATCGGTGACAGTCTGCGGCGTCTAGCAGAAGAGGACCCTACTTTCAGAACCCGGATGGATGCCGAAACCGGGCAGACCATTATATCTGGAATGGGTGAGCTGCACCTGGAGATTATCGTGGATCGTTTGCTGAAGGAATTTAAGGTTAATGCCAATGTTGGTAAACCCCAGGTTTCCTATAAAGAGACCGCTAAAAAGAAAAACCGTGCTGAAGCCCGCTTCGACAAACAAGCTGGCGGGCGCGGTCAATTTGCTCACGTAATATTAGAAATCGCACCTCGGCCTGAAGGCCAGGGGGTGCAGTTTATCGATAAATCCAATCATGAACATATACCCCGGGAATTTGTTCCCGTCATTGAAAGTGGGGTGTTAGAAGGTCTACAGGCCGGGATTCTGGCAGGTTATCCAGTTGATGATGTGGAGGTAACCCTGAAAGGGGGAACTTTCCACGAAGTTGATTCCACAGAACAGGCCTTCAAAGTCGCTGCGGTGATGGCTCTTAAAGAAGCCCTCAAGGCAGCTGAACCGGTTTTGTTGGAACCTATTATGGACATTGAAATTGTCAGCCCGGAAGAATATGTAGGAGATATTATTTCCGACCTCAACGCTCGCCGGGGAAGAGTGATGGGATTTGAAGAAAACCGTCACAGCAAGATTGTTAACGGCGAAGTGCCGTTAGCCGAAACATTTGGCTATGCAACCGCCCTGCGATCTGCCAGTCAGGGCAGAGCCAGCTTCTCCATGCAGATCAAAAACTATGCGGAGATACCCGCATCAAAAGCCAGGGAAATTATGGCTAAAAGGTATGGTATACCCTTACAGGATATGTAAAACAGGAAAGGAAAGGTGAGAGAACAGATGGCAAAGGCTAAATACGAAAGGACGAAACCCCATTTAAACATTGGGACCATCGGACACATCGACCATGGCAAGACGACATTGACGGCGGCAATAACCCTGGTATTGTCAAAAGTCGGGGGAGCGAAAGCGACGTCGTATGCAGAAATAGACAAAGCCCCTGAAGAGAAAGAAAGAGGCATAACCATCAATACCGCGCATGTGGAATATCAGACCGAGAACCGGCATTATGCCCATGTGGACTGTCCGGGTCATGCGGACTACATCAAGAACATGATAACCGGAGCGGCACAGATGGACGGAGCCATCCTGGTGGTATCCGGAGCTGACGGCCCCATGCCCCAGACCCGGGAACACATCCTGTTGTCCAGACAGGTAGAAGTACCCTATATCGTAGTATTCATGAACAAGACCGACATGGTAGATGATGAAGAGCTCCTGGAACTGGTGGACATGGAAGTCCGCGAACTGTTGAGCTTCTATGAATTTCCCGGAGATGACCTGCCGGTAGTGAGAGGCTCCGCCTTAAAGGCTTTAGAATGCGGATGCGGCAACCGTGACTGCGAGTGGTGCGGACACATCTGGGAACTGATGGATGCGGTTGACAGCTACATCCCCATGCCGGAGAGAGCGGTAGACAAACCATTCCTGATGCCTATTGAAGACGTATTCACCATCACTGGACGGGGCACTGTGACCACCGGCAGAGTGGAGCGGGGCCAGGTGAAAGTGGGAGACGAAGTAGAGATCATAGGGATGCGGGAAGAGACCAGAAAGACCGTATGCACCGGCGTAGAGATGTTCAGAAAACTGTTGGATTACGCCCAGGCGGGAGACAACATAGGGACGTTGTTGAGAGGTGTAGACCGTAAAGAAGTGGAGAGAGGCATGGTATTGGCCAAGCCTGGGAGCATCAAGCCGTTGACCAAGTTCAATGCCGAGGTGTACGTATTGACCAAAGAAGAAGGCGGAAGGCACACCCCGTTCTTTGGCGGATACCGGCCGCAGTTCTACTTCAGAACCACTGATGTTACCGGGATCATCCAACTGCCTGAGGGAGTGGAGATGGTAATGCCGGGAGACAACGTGCAGATGGCAATCGAACTGATCACTCCCATCGCTATTGAACAGGGACTGCGCTTCGCAATCCGCGAGGGCGGCAGAACCGTAGGCGCCGGCGTGGTCACTTCCATTAACAGCTAAATTTAGAAAACAGCGAGTTTCGGTTGGGAAGGTTATTATCCTTCCCAACTAGACACCCGGATACGTGTACAAGTGAAGCCAGCTAAGGAGGTTTAACAAGCGTGAATGGCCAACAGAAAGTAAGGATTAGACTAAAGGCATTTGATCACAAACTGCTTGATCAGTCCTCACAGAAGATTGTGGACACTGCCAAGAAGAATGGATCTAATGTGTCTGGACCTATTCCCCTGCCAACCGAGAAGAGTATTTATACCATTTTGAGATCGCCTCATGTGAACAAGGATTCTCGGGAACAGTTTGAAATGAGGACTCACAAGCGCCTTATCGATATACTGGATCCTAATCCCAAAACAATTGATGCTCTGATGCATTTGGATCTGCCTTCAGGGGTGGACATTGAAATCAAATTATAAAACTTCCCCGGCTGCTTGCAAAACCAGTGGACTAAACAGGTTAGGGAGGCAGTCAGCCAGCTAAGAGAAGTGAAGTTGGAAACCACTTCCAACCTATCACTGAGAATTGACCGACAAGGAGGTAAAAAAATGGCTGGAAATCTGAATAAAGCAATACTTGGCGTGAAGATCGGCATGGCCCAGATTTTTGATGAAGCCGGCAAAGCGGTGCCTGTCACTGTGGTGGAAGCCGGGCCCTGTACGGTGTTACAGAAGAAAAACGAAAATATCGATGGTTATAACGCTATTCAGGTAGGTTTTTACAACCTGAAAGAAAAACTGGCCAATAAGCCCATTAAAGGGCATTTTAAGAAAGCTAATGCGAAACCTTTGCGGTTTATCCGGGAGTTTCGCGTTGACAATGTAGACCAATACGAGGTTGGTCAGGATATTCAGGCGGATGTGTTCGAAAGCGGCGAATTGGTTGACGTGGTGGGGATCTCCAAGGGGAAAGGCTTTGCCGGAGGAGTGAAACGCCACAATTTCGCGCGGGGATCGATGGGACACGGATCAAAATACCACCGGCGTCCCGGTTCACTGGCAGCCAAAGGGCCGGCACGTGTTTTTAAAGGAAGAAAGTTGCCCGGTAGGTTAGGCGGGTCAAGAGTAACCGTCCAAGGCCTGAAGGTAGTAAAAGTCTATCCGGAAAGAAACCTGATTTTAATTAAGGGATCAATCCCTGGGCCCAAAAGAGGTCTTGTCACCATAAAGAATTCAGTCAAGGCATAAGCGCCGACAAAGGAGGGTAAATAAGTGCCTAAAGTAGCCATTTATAATATGAGCGGGGCCCAAATCGGAGAGCTTGAATTAAACGACCAGATATTCGGCATTACTCCCAATCAAGCGGTTCTGCATCAATTTATAAAAATGCAATTAAACAACCGTCGGGTCGGCACTGCTTCTACCAAGACACGGGCCGAGGTTCGTGGGGGAGGCAAAAAGCCGTGGAGACAAAAAGGGACCGGGCGCGCCCGGGTGGGAAGCAGCCGCAATCCAGTATGGAGAACCGGCGGGGTCACCTTTGGCCCTAAACCGCGTGATTATTCCTATACCCTGCCCCGCAAGGTAAGAAGGCTGGCTATGAAGTCAGCATTGAGCAGCAAGGTTTTGGATAACAACCTGATCGTTTTAGATGATTTAAAATTCGATCTTCCCAAGACCAAAGCCATGCTTCAAACCCTGGAATCCCTGCAGATAGATAAAAAAGCCCTGGTGGTCGTAGCTGATGTGGATCAGAACGTGATCAAGTCCGCCCGCAACATTCCGGGAGTTAAACCGCTGCCGGTGGATTACATGAATGTTTACGACCTGATGAATTACGATGTCCTGCTCATCACCAAGGATGCCGTTGCCAGGGTAGAGGAGGTATTTGCGTAAGATGAGAGATTACCGGGATATAATCATCAAGCCGATCGTCACCGAGAAATCGATGGGACTGCTGGCTGACAATAAATATACTTTCATCGTCGACAAAAAAGCCAATAAGACTGAGATCAAGAACGCCATTGAGAACATTTTCAATGTCAGAGTCGATAAGGTTTACACCATGATCGTGAAAGGCAAACCGAAACGGCAGGGGCGCAGCACCGGTTACACCCCGGATCGTAAGAAGGCCATAGTGATATTGAAACCCGGCCAGAAGATCAAGCTGTTTGAAGGCATGTAAGCCATCGCCAATGACGTTGCAAGGAGGGACACTAAATGGGCATAAAGAAATTCAGGCCTACCACACCCAGTAGAAGACAAATGACAGTGATGACCTTCGAGGAAATCACCAAAACCGAACCCGAAAAAAGCCTTACCGTTCCCCTGAAAAGCACTGGCGGGCGCAATGCCAAAGGGCGTTTGACTGTCAGGCACCGGGGCGGCGGACATAAACGCTTATACCGCATCATCGATTTCAAGCGGAACAAGGATCAGGTTCCAGCTAAAGTGGCGGCCATCGAATATGACCCCAATCGTTCGGCAAACATCGCTTTGCTGCATTATAAGGATGGCAGCAAAGCTTATATCATCGCACCCCAGAATCTGAAAGTGGGGGACACCATCGTATCCGGCAGCGGATCCGATATCAAAGTCGGGAATGCCATGGCCTTAAAGGACATCCCGGTAGGCTCATTGATCCATAATATCGAGCTGCGGCCCGGCAAAGGCGGCCAGTTGGTCCGTTCCGCAGGGACTGTAGCCCAGCTCATGGCCAAAGAAGGCGCTTACGCCCATGTGCGTCTGCCTTCCGGAGAAGTCCGTTTGATACATGTCAACTGCCGCGCTACCATAGGTCAGATTGGCAACCTGGAGCACGAGAACATGACTATCGGCAAAGCCGGCCGCTCCAGGTGGATGGGCATAAGGCCGACCGTTAGAGGCTCGGTCATGAACCCGGTGGATCACCCTCATGGCGGCGGTGAAGGCCGGGCCCCCATCGGACGGAAGTACCCGGTGTCTCCGTGGGGCAAGATCGCTATCGGCGGCAAGACCCGCAAGAAAAAACCTTCTGACAAGATGATCGTCAAGAAGAGGAAATAAAGGAGGTCTTTAGATGGCTAGGTCACTCAAAAAAGGACCTTATTGCGAAGAGAAGCTTTTAGCTAAGATTGAACAAATGAACGAATCCAGTAAAAAGACCGTTATCAAAACCTGGTCGCGGCGCTCCACCATCTTCCCGCAGATGATAGGGCATACCCTGGCGGTGCATGATGGCCGGAGACACGTTCCGATATATATTACCGAAGATATGGTTGGCATGAAACTGGGCGAATTCGCACCTACCAGAACCTACCGGGGCCATGCCGGCAAATCTGAAAAAACGAGCCGATCCAGGTAGAAAGGAGGCAGATTAGATATGGAAGCAAAAGCTATTGCACGTTATTTAAGAATATCTCCTTTTAAGGCGCGTCAGGTCGCTGATCTGGTGAGGGGTAAAAATGTAAAAGAAGCGGTCGGGATATTAAAGTACGCCAATAAGAGATCCGCTCCCTTGATCAATAAAGTATTGAAGTCCGCCGTGGCCAACGCGGAGCATAACTACGACATGGATTCCGACGATTTGTACGTATCCGCCATATTTGTAGATGAAGGGCCCACCATGAAGAGAATGCAGCCCAGGGCCTATGGCAGAGCCGATGTAAGACGCCATAGAACCAGCCATGTTACGGTGGTTTTAAAGGAAAGGGAGGTTAAATAGTGGGTCAAAAGGTACATCCTAAAGGATTTAGAATCGGGATTATTCGCGATTGGGATTCCAACTGGTTTGCTGACCGCGATTATACCGAACTGCTCCATGAAGACTATAAAATCCGCAATTACATCAAGGAAAGATTTTATACTGCCGGAGTTTCTAAGGTAGAGATTCAGAGGACCGGCAATCGTGTAAGGGTTACCATCCACACCGCCAAACCGGGTATCATCATCGGCCGCGGCGGGCAAGAAGTCGAGAATTTAAAAGCCGAATTAATAAAGATGACCAAAAAGAATGTCAATATAAATATCCAGGAAATCAAGCGCCCCGAGCTGGATGCGCAGATTGTAGCCGAAAACGTCGCTCAGCAACTGGAAAAGAGGATTTCTTTCCGCAGAGCCATGAAGCAAACCGTAGGCCGTACCATGAGAGCCAATGCCGTTGGCATCAAGATCGCTATTGCCGGACGCCTGGGCGGAGCTGAAATAGCGCGCACCGAATGGTATTCTGAAGGCAAAGTGCCCCTGCATACATTGAGGGCCGATGTTGATTACGGCTTTGCTGAAGCCAATACCACTTATGGCAAGATCGGCATCAAAGTATGGCTGAACCGGGGAGAGATTATGCCTGAGGCTAAACAGCGGCCCAAACAGGCTAGAGTGGAGGAGGCCGAAAGATAATGCTAACCCCAAAAAGAGTGAAGTATAGAAAACAGCACCGTCCCAGCCTGAAAGGCAAAGCCAACAAAGGCCATGAAGTCACCTACGGTGATTTCGCGTTGCAGGCTTTGGAACCGGCCTGGATTACCAACCGGCAGATTGAAGCAGCCCGTATTGCCATCAACCGTTATGTCAGAAGAGGCGGGAAACTGTGGATCAAGATATTCCCCGACCGGCCTCTGACCGTAAAACCGGCTGAGACCCGCATGGGTAAAGGCAAAGGCTCCCCGGAGCATTGGGTAGCCGTAGTAAAACCGGGCCGCATCATGTTCGAACTGTCAGGTGTTAGTGAAGAAGTTGCCAGGGAAGCGATGCGCTTGGCATCCCACAAGCTTCCCATCAAGTGCAGGTTCGTAAAAAGAGAAGAAATGGGTGGTGAGGTTAGTGAAAACTAGCAAAATCAGAGAACTAACCGACGAGGAATTAAGACAGAAGGTTTCGGACCATAAGGATGAGTTGTTTAATTTAAGGTTCCAACTTGCCACCGGACAGCTGGATAACCCTATGAGGATCAATGATGTTAAAAAGAACATCGCCAGGTGCAAAACTATTTTGAGGCAGCGGGAACTGGCCAAAGGCAATAGGTAAAAGGAGGTCAAAGGGTGACTGACAACCAGCATAACAGAAAAGTCAAGGTGGGGACGGTCAGCAGTGACAAGATGAATAAAACCATCACTGTCCGCGTGGAGACTGTCAAACAGCATCCACTGTATAAAAAGACCATCAAAACCAGCAAGAAATATAAAGCCCATGATGAAGACAATACTGCCAAAACTGGCGATGTGGTAAAAATCATGGAAACCCGGCCCCTGAGCAAGGATAAAAGATGGAAATTAATAGAAATCATTCACCGGGCCGAGACCTTACAATAGGGTCTTAAGGTCGAAAGGGAGGTTACACCGTGATTCAACAAGAAACGATGCTGCAGGTGGGCGACAACACCGGCGCCAAAAAGGTACTGTGCATTAAGGTGTTGGGCGGATCAACCCGGAAATATGCCACGGTTGGCGATATCATCATGGTCTCGGTCAAAGAGGCTTCTCCCGGCGGTGTGGTTAAGAAAGGCGATGTGGTTAAAGCGGTGGTGGTACGCACCAAAAAGGAAATCAGACGGCCAGATGGCTCCTATATCGCTTTCTCAGAAAATGCTGCTGTGATTATAGATGATAATAACAATCCTAAAGGCACCCGTATTTTTGGGCCCGTAGCCAGGGAACTGCGCGATAGGAACTTTATGAAGATCGTATCTCTGGCCCCGGAAGTCCTGTAAAGATGGAGGTGTAAAAAGTATGAAAATTAAAAAGGGCGACAATGTCCTGGTGGTGACTGGGAAAGATGCTGGCAAAAAGGGGAAAGTCATCAGGGTATTACCCAAGAATAATAAAGTCGTAGTTGAAGGTATAAACAAGGTCAAAAAGCATCAGAAGCCCAGTCGCACCATGCCGCAAGGCGGGATTATCAATATTGAGGCCCCCTTGAATGCCTCCAATGTGATGCTGATATGTGGCAAATGCAATAAGCCTACTCGTGTCGGCAAAGCCGTTCTGGAGACAGAGAGAGCGAGAAAATGCAAAAAATGCGGAGAAATTCTGGACTAAGATTCTCCAGGAAGGGAGGCTAGCTATAGATGGCTAGGTTATATGAACAATATAAACAAGAAATCGTTCCTAAGTTAATGGAAAAATATCAATACAAAAATGTCATGCAGGTTCCTAAAGTTGATCGGGTCATCTTGAATATCGGCGCCGGGGAAGCCGTGCAAAACCCCAAAGCCCTGGATGGAGCGGTAAGTGACCTCACCATCATAAGCGGACAGAAACCGGTTATTACCCGGGCTAAAAAATCCATTGCCGGCTTCAAACTGCGTGAAGGTATGGCAATTGGCTGTAAAGTTACCTTACGCGGGGAGCGCATGTATGAGTTCCTGGATCGATTGATTAATCTGTCCCTGCCCCGGGTAAGAGACTTCCGCGGGGTATCTCCGCAGGCTTTCGACGGTCGGGGCAACTACTCTCTGGGGATTAAGGAGCAGACCATTTTTCCAGAAATCGAGTATGACAAAATCGACAAGATCAGAGGAATGGAAGTGGTGATCGTAACCACCGCCAACAATGATGAGGAAGCCAGAGAACTATTGAGAAGTATGGGTATGCCTTTCAGATAAGGAGGTTAGGGACTAATGGCTAAGAAGGCTCTTATTGCCAAGCAACAGCGTAATCAGAAATACGAGGTTCGTTCTTATAACAGGTGTAAGATCTGTGGAAGGCCGCGGGCTTATATGCGCAAATTCGGAATGTGCCGCATCTGTTTCCGTGAACTCGCACACAAAGGTGAACTGCCAGGGGTTACTAAGGCGAGCTGGTAAGTTGTAATATAAGGAGGTATTTAATATGGTCATGACTGATCCAGTAGCCGACTTCCTGACCAGGATTCGAAATGGCAATATGGTCATGCATGAAACCGTTGAGATTCCCTCTTCCAAGATAAAGCTGGCCATAGCCGCTATTATGAAGGAAGAAGGGTACATCAGGGATTATGAATACATTAAGGACGCTAAACAGGGAGTCATCAGGATTTACCTGAAATACGGTCCTAACAAAGAAAAGGTTATTACAGGCATTAAAAGGATAAGCAAACCCGGACTGAGGGTATATGTGAAAAGGGATGAGATCCCCAAGGTTCTGGGAGGATTGGGAACTGCAGTCATATCCACTTCGCAGGGACTGATGAGTGATAAAAAAGCTCGCAAGATCGGAATCGGCGGGGAAGTACTATGCTATATCTGGTAGCCAAAGGAGGGGTGAGCAATGTCTAGAATCGGCAAAAAACCTATTGAAATACCCGCAGGGGTAAGTGTTGAAATAGAGGCAGGAAAAGTTAACGTCACTGGCCCCAAAGGCACCTTGAGCCAGCATATCCCTGGGCAGATTACGATCAGCCAGGAGGGCAGCAATCTTTTGGTGGAAAGACCCAATGACAGCAAGCAAAACCGCGCCTTTCATGGACTGACTCGCGCTCTGGTAGCCAATATGGTGCAGGGGGTAAGCGCGGGTTTTGAACGGAAATTAGAACTGGTCGGGGTCGGGTACAGGGCGCAGCTGCAGGGCAAAAAGCTGGTTATCAACATCGGCTTCTCCCACCCGGTAGAGGTTGATCCTCCCGAAGGCATCGAGTTTGAAGTGCCGGCTGTAACCAGGATTACCGTAAAGGGTATTGATAAGCAATTAGTTGGCAACACCGCTGCTCATATTCGTGCCATCAGAAAACCTGAGCCTTACAAAGGCAAAGGCATTAAATATGAAAATGAAGTTATCAGGCGCAAAGCCGGTAAGTCTGGATCCAGATAACCTGGAAGGGAGTGATAATGGTTGTTTAAAAAATCCAGCAAGAAAAGCCTCAGGGACAAGAAACATAAGCGTATTCGCCTGAAAATCTCCGGTACCAGCGCAGCTCCCCGTTTATGTGTTTATAAAAGCTTAAGCCACATCTATGCTCAGATCATTGATGACAGCAAGGGAGTCACCATGGTATCAGCTTCCACCCTGGAACCTGATCTCAGGGATCTGGCATCTCGTACCAATCAAGAAGCTGCTAAAGAGGTAGGGGCTGCTATCGCCCGCAAAGCCCGGGAAAAAGGCATTACCACAGTAGTGTTCGACCGCAATGGCTACAAATACCACGGCGGAGTTGCCGCCCTGGCTGATGCTGCCAGAGAAGGCGGTTTAGAGTTTTAGGATCAGCAATCAAGCTAGGAGGGAAAGGATGAACGAAAGAGAACAAGCCACTCCTGAACTGATAGAAAAGGTTGTCAATATCAGGCGGGTCGCCAAGGTTGTCAAGGGCGGCCGCAGGTTTAGTTTCAGTGCCCTGGTAGTGGTTGGAGATGGTCTTGGCAAGGTAGGCACCGGCAAAGGTAAAGCTACCGAAGTGCCTGAAGCAATCCGCAAAGCGATTGAAAACGCCAAGAAAAATATGATCGAGATACCTTTGATCGATGAACGCACCATACCCCATCAGATACTGGGCAGATTTGGGGCTGGTCAGGTCTTGCTGAAACCAGCTTCGGCCGGAACCGGGGTCATCGCCGGCGGACCGGTGCGTGCGGTTTTGGAAGCCGCGGGTATCAAAGATATACTTACCAAGTCGTTGGGTTCTTCCAACTCCAATAACATGGTTCATGCCACTATGGAAGGGCTGAGGAGCCTTAAGAAGGCCGAAGCAGTAGCCCGTCAGCGCGGCAAGACCGTAGATGAGATTACGGGTTAGGGAGGAAATACTTGTGGCTAATATGATTAAGATTACCTGGACTAAAAGCTTCATTGGATGCCCTGAAACCCAGAGACTAACCGTTAAAAGTCTGGGCTTGAGAAAGCTGAATCAGAGTGTTATAAAACAGGATAGCCCTGAAATACGCGGCCAGATCAACAAAGTACAGCACCTGGTGTCAGTAGAAGAAGTAAACGAATAGAACAGGGAGGTTTTAAAGTGAAACTACATGAATTGAAATCTCCATCCGGTGCCAATAAACGAACCAAACGGATTGGCCGAGGAATAGGCTCCGGTCATGGGAAGACTTCCACCAAGGGCCATAAAGGGCAAAAAGCTCGGTCCGGCGGAGGGGTCAGGCCTGGCTTCGAGGGTGGACAGATGCCGTTGCAGAGGCGGATTCCCAAACGGGGATTTACCAATATATTTGGAACTCGTTATGCGATTGTCAACGTTAAGGATTTAAACGTTTTTAGCGATGGCACTGAGGTAACACCGGAGGTTCTCAAGGAGAACGGTATTATCAAGAGCATAAATGATGGCGTCAAGGTATTGGGCGATGGCGTTCTGGAGCGCAAGCTGATCCTCAAGGTTCACAAAGTGAGCAAGCAGGCAGCAGAAAAAGTCACCGCCCTGGGTGGTAGAGTCGAGGTGATCTAATGCTAGGGTCATTACAAAAAGCAGTTAAAGTAGGAGACCTGAGGCAAAAGCTGCTCTTTACCCTTTTCATGTTTCTGGTTTTCAGATTAGGGGCACATATACCGGTGCCCGGCATTGACGCGGATGCAGTACAAAAGTTCTTGAGCGGGCAATTGTTCAATTTCTTTGACATCATTTCCGGGGGAGCATTTAAGCGCTTCAGTATATTTGCTATGAGCATCACCCCCTACATCAACGCGTCCATCATCATGTCGCTCCTTACCGTAGTCATTCCCAAACTGGAGCGTCTTCAAAAAGAAGGCGAAGAGGGACGCAAGGTAATTGCCCAGTATACCAGATACGGTACTGTGGTTTTGGCCTTTATTCAAGCCATGGGTATGGCAGTAGCCCTGGGCCGCAATGGTGCAGTTGAAAACAATAACTTCTTTATGTACCTGTTTATCGCTATATGTTTGACTGCCGGCACCGCCTTGCTGATGTGGATAGGTGAAATGATCACCGAAAAAGGCATTGGAAACGGCATCTCGTTGTTAATTTTTGCAGGGATCGTCTCACGTATTCCCAGCCAGATATCCGGGGTTGGGCAGGAATTAGCCGGCGGGATCATCGGTTTTTTCAACATCTTATTGTTTATAGTCCTGGCTTTAGCCATTATAGTGGCCATTATCGCGGTTAATGAAGGGCAGAGAAGGCTGCCGGTGCAATATGCCAAAAGAGTGGTAGGACGAAAACTCTATGGCGGCCAAAGTACGTTCCTGCCCTTGAAGGTAAATACCGCTGGCGTTATCCCGATCATTTTTGCCTTATCACTATTGATGTTTCCGGCAACGATCGGGTCATGGATGGATCCAGCTTCAGGATTCAATGCCTTTTTGAACAATCACTTTCATCAGGGCAGTGCGCTTTACAACCTGATATATGCCTTGCTGATTGTATTTTTTACCTTTTTCTATATCTCGATTATTTTCAATCCCGCAGACGTGGCTGAAAATATCAAGAAATATGGCGGTTTTGTACCCGGCATCAGACCAGGCAGGCCGACTGCGGAATATATCGACAGGGTTTTGACCCGCTTGACACTGGCAGGCGGTGTATTCCTGGCTCTAATCGCAGTCCTGCCCAACTTTATTGTTTATGCCACACATGTGACCAGCCTGGCATTCGGCGGTACATCACTTTTAATTATGGTTGGTGTGGCTCTGGATACCATGAAACAAGTTGAATCCAACCTGTTGCTGCGCAGTTATGAAGGTTTTGTAAAATAGGGAGGCGGCTGGATATGAATTTAATTTTAATGGGACCTCCCGGGGCTGGAAAAGGAACTCAGGCCGATCTTATCAAAGCCTCTTATCCGGTTCCGCATATATCTACTGGAGATATGTTCCGGGAAGCTGTGCAAGAGGGTACCGAATTGGGGTTAAAAGCCAAATCTTTTATGGATAAGGGCCAATTGGTCCCAGATGAGGTGACTATCGGCATCGTGGAAGAGCGCCTGGCTCAGCCGGATTGTAAGGAAGGTTTTCTGCTGGACGGTTTTCCGAGAACTACGGTGCAGGCCCAGGCTCTTGATAAGGTCCTGTCCAGGTTGAACAGCAAGATTGAAGCCGCTATCAACATATTTGTTCCCGATGAGGTCTTGATTCAGCGCACTACAGGTCGGGTCAGCTGTTCTCAATGTAAATCGTTGTACCATATAGTTTTCAATCCTCCAGTTAAGGCCGGTGTTTGCGATAAATGCGGCGGAGAGCTTATACAACGCAGTGATGACCAGGAGGAAACCGCCCGCAACCGGCTCAAGGTTTATCAGCAGCAAACCAGCCCGTTGCTGGATTACTATGAAGCGCACGGGGTTTTGCATAGCATAGATGGTGACCGTGATACTCTGCAGGTATTTGCCGATATCCAAGCAGTATTGGCCGGTCTATAGAGGATCCGCAAATGGTTGGCAATGAGAGCGGAACCCAGGCAGGTCAGCTGCTGGCAAGCACGGAACCATTCCGATCAAACGGGGGTGGACGGCTATTTATGGAAGACATCCTGGGTAAAGTGGTTTATTCTAAAACAGGCCGGGATCAAGGCAGAATGTTTATTATTGTCGGAGTGATCAACGACCGTTTTGTAACCGTGGCGGACGGGAGCTTGCGGAAAATAGAAAATCCCAAGGTCAAGAATATCAAACATATTCAGTTTACTGGTGTTAAGGCGGATGAAATCGTTGCAATCATTAAAAGCGGCGAGACACCGGGAAACCATATCCTGCGCAAATACCTGAAAAATATTGGCACAACTGGGGTATCGGATGGGAAGGAGGTCTGGTAAATGGCTAAGGAGGATGTAATCGAGATCGAGGGCAAAGTGATTGAACCATTGCCTAATGCCATGTTCAGAGTGGAACTGGAAAATGGCCATAAGGTCCTCGCCCATATTTCGGGTAAGATGAGAATGAATTTTATCAGAATATTACCGGGGGACAGGGTGATGGTTGAGCTCTCCCCTTATGATTTGAACCGCGGCAGAATCACTTATCGTTTCAAGTAGGCACAGCCAAACGAGGAGGTAGACATCTTGAAGGTTAAACCGTCAGTCAAGCCCATGTGCGAGAAATGCAAGATCATCAAACGCAAGGGGCGGGTCATGGTGATTTGTGAAAACCCCAAGCATAAACAGGTTCAAGGTTAAATAATCGGAGGTGAAAAAATTTGGCAAGAATAGCTGGTGTGGACTTACCGCGGGACAAGAGAGTGGAAGTGTCGCTAACATATATTTTTGGTATCGGCAGGCCTTCCTCCAGGCAGATCCTGACCCTGGCAGGTATAAATCCTGATACCAGGGTGAAAGATTTAACCGAGGAAGAAGTTTCCAAGCTGAGGGAGATCATCGAGAAAAGCTATACAGTGGAAGGCGACTTAAGGCGCCAGGTCAGCATGGACATCAAGAGGTTGATGGATCTGGGTTGTTACCGGGGCATACGTCATCGGCGCGGCCTTCCGGTCAGAGGTCAGAATACCAAGACAAATGCACGCACCCGCAAAGGGCCTAAGCGCACTGCGGGGGGCAGGAAGAAATAGTTGGAAAAGGGGGATTCATAATTGGCCAGAAGAACAACCACCAGGGTTAAACGGCGTGAGAAGAAAAACATCGAGCATGGCATCGCTCACATCAAGTCAACCTTTAACAATACAATCATTTCCATCACCGACCGGCACGGCAACGCCATTTCCTGGTCCAGCGCCGGCACGGTAGGTTTCAAGGGGTCCCGCAAAAGCACGCCTTTTGCAGCCCAACAGGCTGCCGAAATCGCAGCCCGGGCCGCCATGGAGCATGGTCTGAAGGAAGTTGAATGTTATGTGAAAGGCCCCGGCGCAGGTCGCGAAGCAGCAATTCGCTCCTTACAGGCCGCGGGTCTGGAAGTCAGTGTAATAAAAGACGTAACACCCATACCCCACAACGGGTGTAGGCCGCCTAAAAGAAGAAGAGTATAAGGAGGTAGTGGCATAAGTGGGAAGATACATTGATTCCGTTTGCCGCCAGTGTCGCCGGGAAGGTGAAAAGTTATTCCTGAAAGGGGACCGGTGCTATTCAGAGAAGTGTGCAGTGGAGAGGAAACCATACGCACCGGGAGCCCATGGACAGAACCGGAGACAAAAGCCCTCTGAATACGGGCTGCAGCTGCGTGAGAAGCAAAAAACCCGCAGGATTTATGGGGTTTTGGAAAAACAGTTCAGTAATTATTTCAAAAAGGCTGATCGTCAACAGGGTATAACCGGCGAAAATCTTCTGGTACTCCTGGAGAGGCGTCTGGATAACGTGGTTTACCGGCTCGGTTTCGCCTCGTCTCGGGCGGAAGCCCGCCAGCTAGTTACCCATGGTCACTTTACTGTCAATGGCAAAAAGGCCACCATTCCTTCAATGCTGGTCAGGATTAATGATGTCATTCAGGTTAAACCAGGCAGCAAAGAATCCTCCAAATTTGCGGAGATGAAGGAACAGGCAGCATATAAGACCCCGCCGGAATGGCTGAGTGTGGACGTGGAGAATCTAACCGGTACTGTTCTGGCTTACCCCGCCCGGGATCAAATAGATACTCAGGTACACGAACAGCTCATCGTAGAACTCTACTCTAGATAATCACCTCTAGAAAGGAGGGTCTGTTATAATGCTGGAGATGGAAAAACCGCGCATTGAGTGTGTAGATAAAGACCCCGAAAAAAACTATGGCAAGTTTGTTATTGAACCCTTGGAACGTGGATATGGAACCACCTTGGGCAATTCGCTGCGCCGCGTTTTATTGTCTTCACTGCCTGGAGCAGCGGTTACCTCTATCAAGGTTGACGGCGTGTTGCATGAGTTTTCCACCATACCCAATGTGGTTGAGGATACTACCGAAATCATCCTCAACATAAAGAAGCTGGTCCTCAAATATGACAGTCAGGATCGTAAAATTCTGCGCATCGAAAAAGAAGGTAAAATGGATTTGAAGGCCAGTGACATAACGCCTGATGGCGAAGTGGAAATACTTAACCCGGATCTGCACATTGCCACTCTGGATGAAGGGGCCAAAATCTCCATGGAACTGACCGTGGAACGGGGCCGGGGCTATGTCAGCGCCGACCAACAGCCTATCAAAAGCGAAGAGATCGTAGGCTTGATTCCGATTGATTCTATTTATACCCCGGTAACCAAGGTCAACTATTCGGTTGACATGGCCAGGGTCGGCAAGCGCACCGATTATGACAGTTTGACCCTTGAGGTATGGACCAATGGAAGTATCAGCCCGGAGGAAGGAATCAGCCTGTCTGCACAGATATTGATCGAATATTTGAAACTCTTCACCGAGATCGACGATACTTATGCTGAAGTGGAAATCCTGGTGGAAAAAGAAGAAGAAAAGAAAGACAAGGTTCTGGAGATGTCCATCGAGGAACTGGAACTCTCGGTTCGCGCTTCTAATGGGCTTAAACGGGCCAATATCAATACCGTCGGCGATTTGATTGAAAAGACTCGTGAAGAGATGAGCAAAATCAGAAACCTGGGACAAAAATCTCTGGAAGAAATCGAAAGAAAACTTAAAGAACTTGACTTGTCCTTTAAGAAAACGGAGGACTAGAAAGGAGGAGCCCCAGTGGCTTACCGTAGATTAGGACTTTTGAGCCATCAAAGAAGGGCGTTGCTAAGAAACGCGGTGACTTCTTTGCTGGAAAGTGAAAAAATAACCACCACCGAGACCAGAGCCAAAGAAATTAAACGTATCGCTGACAAAATGATCAGCCTCAGCAAAGCAGGCGACCTGCATGCGCGCCGCCAGGCCCATGCATATCTGACCAAAGAACCGGTAGTAAAGAAGTTATTCACCGAACTGGCTGAGCGCTACAAGGACCGCCAGGGTGGGTATACCCGTATTATAAAAGTCGGCTTTCGTCAGGGCGATGGCGCCCCCTTGGCAATTATTGAGCTGGTGCAGTAATCCTGCTGAATCAGGCCGTTAATTACAGCAGGAGCGGGGATAGGCGGGTCCATCCCCGGTTTGACCTCGAAAGTACAGGCATTTCCGGGCAGTGATGGCAGACATCCAGCCCGGACAGGATTCGAGGTGTTGCTGCGTTTTTCTCGGTCCGATAAGTTGCAATAGGCATGGACAGCCGGGATAAGCCTGCACACAGGGCTTAAGGCGGTCCCATGCCGGCTACCGGCGTATGCTTCATACAGTTGAAAAAGATGCGGCTTATGGACCCGGCGAATCGGGGGAGGAATCCTGCTTTAGATTCGTAATCGGGTGCAGACAGTCCTCAAACAGTTATTCTATGGAGGAGTTGGCAAAACGTCCTCCTTATCTTTGTGTACGAGTTCTTAGTGCAACAAGCCGTACTGCCGGAGATTTTAAACATTTATCCGCCTTTACGGCCTCCCTGTGCCCGGCGGATGTCCCAGCCACTATAGTTTTTCCTAAGTCCTGGCTCCCGGCCTTAATTACGGCCTCTGTATAAGGCCGGCCCGACCTGCTAAATCATGATAACGGGGAAAGGTATCGTGCAGCGGATTAAAATGATTATTCAATATGATGGCAGCCAGTATCATGGCTTTCAGATTCAGCTTAATGCTCACACCATTCAGGCTGCCCTGCAGGAAGCCATTTACAGGTTAACTGCTGAAAAGGTATCCGTCCTATTCGCGGGACGCACCGACACCGGGGTTCATGCCCTGGGGCAGGTGATCGCCTTTGATACCTCTGCCAGCATACCGGCTCAGCGCTGGGGCTTAGCCTTAAATAGTTTTCTTCCGCCCGACATTCAGGTATTGGAGAGCGAGGCGGCCCGGGCAGACTTTCATCCCCGGTTTCTGGCTGTAACCAAGCATTACCGTTATAGGATTTACCGCAGCCCGCTTGGCGCTGTATGTCAGCGAAATTACGCCTGGTGCAACACCGAGAAGCTTGACCTTGAGAAAATGCAGAGGGCTTGCGCTTACTTGCGGGGTACGCACAATTTCAAATCGTTTTGTGCCAGCGGTTCTCCGGTCAAAACCTTCACGCGGACCGTCAGCCGCTGTCAGATGGAGGAAGATGACCATTATCTGTTTCTGGACATTGCTGCCGATGGCTTTCTTTATAATATGGTGCGTATTATAACGGGAACCTTGATAGAAGTTGGAAGGGGGCGGCTAAAGGCACAGAACCTGGCCGAAATCCTCGCTCGCCAGGACAGGAGATATGCCGGCCCGACTGCGCCTCCCCAGGGCCTATATCTGCTCGGGGTAGATTACTGACAGGTTTTAAAATTTGGCGCCGAAAGTAAAAAAGGCCTGGCAGAGTCGCTCTATTCTTGACAATGGCAGGAATTTTTGGCTATATTAAAAAGGTAGTCTCTATAAGTGTGACTGGCTTCCGCCCCGTTGACGGTCAGACTTTTAGAGCGGCTTCCAGAATTATATGGATTGTGACACACAGGAGGGAAAATCGTGAAAACGTATATGGCGAAGCCTGCGGAAATCGACCGCAAGTGGTATATCATAGATGCGAGCGGTCAGAGACTGGGCCGACTTGCTTCCGAAGTAGCTACAATGCTGAGAGGCAAACACAAGCCTACCTACACTCCGCACCTGGATACCGGTGATTACATCATCATCATCAACGCTGACAAAATCCAGCTCACCGGCGACAAATTACAGCAGAAAAAATATCGTTATTATACCGGTTATCCTGGTGGCCTCAGAGAGGTTGACTATCAGACCATGCTGCAGAAAAAGCCGGAAAAGGCGATTGAAATCGCAGTAAAAGGCATGCTTCCTCATAACCGTCTGGGCAGGAAGATGTTCAAGAAACTCAAAGTTTACAGGGGAGACCAACATCCCCATCAAGCCCAGAAACCGGAATTCCGCGAACTGAGAGGGTAAGGAGGAACGAACATGGACAAGGTGCAATACTGGGGAACCGGAAGAAGAAAAAAAGCTGTAGCCCGGGTCAGATTAATTCCCGGTGATGGCAGCATTGTAATCAATAACCGGTCATTTGAAGAATACTTTCCCAACAAAACCAGCCGGTTGGTAGTAGAGCAGCCGCTGGTATTTACCGACATGTCAGGCCGCTTTAATGTGGTGTGCCGGGTGCAGGGCGGAGGCGTAAACGGTCAGGCCGGAGCGGTACAGTTGGGTATTGCCCGCGCTCTGGTAAGAGCCAATGCTGAACTTCGGCCGATCTTGAGAAGAAAAGGCTACCTGACCCGCGACCCACGCATGAAAGAACGTAAAAAATACGGCTTGCACAAAGCTCGCAAAGCCCCGCAATACTCAAAACGCTAAACGAATCAACGCCAACCTCCCCAAATCGGGGAGGTTTTTCTATTACGGGATGACCCAGGAGGACGGTTGGACGGTTTAAGTGTGTCATTTTTTAATTCAGATCCGAATTGTCCGTTTGAAACAAATGTTACGCTCTACTTGTCTCCACATTATTCAAACTGAGGCTTCTTCTTGATTACATAAAACTTATAAAGCGGGGAATGTTAAACTCCCCGCCTGCTGGGATGGCTGCCGGTACGCCAGTTTGAGCTACCCGTTCACAGCCAGATGGCATGCAAACCTGATAGGATTGGCATAGATTTCATCTTCCAGATGTTGATCATTGAGTCGGCTTAGACTCACTTTCAGGGGTTTGGCATTGACCTCGATGATCCATACCTTGCCCTTATGGTCAATGCCCATATCCAGACCCAACTCCCCGCAACACCCAAAATGATCTTCAATAGCCTGACATGCAATCAGGGCAATACGGGTAACTTTTCCCGCAATTCCGTTATGTTGACCGGGTTTTTGGCGAAATACTGATTTCAGGGCATGAGGCCAGCTGATTACCGACCCGCCGCTTCTCGGGCTGGTAATGATACTTTTCCGCGCCGCTACTCTGACTGCGGTACCCGCCACTATCCATTTGCCGTTGATATCCTTCTGGCACAATACCCGCATATCAAACTGCTTACCCCGATATTTGGCCAATGGGATTTTTTCTTGAATGATATATCCCCCACCTGCTTCGCCATAGGAGGTCAGGAAAGACTGAATATTGTGAAGATTTTTTAAATGCCTTTTTACATTTTGTTCCGGCTTGCGGCTCTCCAACAGAAAACCATCACCCACTTTGGATAGTCTGAAAACCCCATGGCCCCTACTCAAACCATCAGGCTTCAAGTAGATGGCCTCACAATCATTCACTGCTGCAGCGACCTGTTTATTGGTATAAAGAATCGCAGTACGGGGCAAACAGGAGGCTAATTCAGGCGTCTGCCTCAAAACTTGATAAGTTTCCCATTTGCAAAGCTTGGGAATGGCATTGAATATCGTGACCTGTCGAAGCTCGGACAGCATCTCCCGCAGTTTGGTCCCATCGCTCCTGCCATGAGCCCCAAAACAACGGTCGTATATGACGGATGGAAGCGGAAATAGTCTGGAGGTCCATAAACCTTCTCGCGCTAATTGCTTCTTATAGAACCAGCCCCGGACGAGCCACTGACCCGGGAAAATATTATTGAGACTGAAAAAACAAGCCAGGGCTTCCAAACGGTCACATTCATTCACATACTTGTAGAAATTTTGGTTTTTGCACAGCCCTTGTGCTAAAAGCTCAATGTCTTTTTCAGATACAAAGATGCCGATCAGGGGACCCAAAATAACCCTGTTGTTAAACACTACTCGTCCCAATGTTTCCAGGTCCGGCAACAAAAGTTGCCGGGCAGCTTCCGCGGGTATCTTTAATCCGCCTTGCGCCCCCAACATGGCCCCTTTTTCTATAAGCAAGCCAGCAGTTCCAAACTGGAGAACTGCTTCTTCCTCATGATCTGACCAGAATTTGTCTGTGACATGTGCATTCGCGAGCGGCGATCTTAAAACGGTTGAGTTTTTATGCTGCAATGCTGGCCGGGTTTTGATCATAACCAATAAATCCACCACCCTTGTTACTTATATTTCAACTAGTTTATCTTATGGAGAAGCGTGTTGTGCTGACACCAATCCTTGTGCAATCTTCATAGGCTATAAATAAAACAGGTGAATCATATTGAAAATTAAAATACGTGTAATGCATGATAATGAACCGGTTCCCACCCTCTTTCTTGACAAGGTGCCTGAAGATATTGCAACTATGGATGTTGGTTACGGCGCCAAAAAAATAACGGCCAGAGTCAAGAAAGCGGATGGGAAAACAAGAACCGACGAAATCTTGATTAACCAGGCGCTATCAGAGCAACTGATGCTGCGTGAGAAGCAGAGATCGATCCTGAGCAACACACACCCCGGTCAACTCATTCTAGGTCCTCTCATCGGCATTCATGTTTCAGCAGCTTACAAAGCGGAACTGTTAAAAAATAATATTGAAGGAGATTATAGACGCTTTATTACGGCCGCCGATTCACTGGGGGGAGAAGCCTTTTTGTTCGCTAGCGGGGATGTAGAGGAAAATGGTTCATTCATAAACGGCTTGACCAAAGCCGACGGTGGAGACTCGAAATGGCAGCATCATAAATACCCGCTTCCGAACGTCATATACAGCCAGTATCATAATGATGACAATCCACAGCATATCAAGCAGGTATTAACGGCATTAGCTGATACTCATGGAATTAAGGTGACGAATTATCCTGAACCCCAATTCCACGTTATACCCAACCAAACTTTTAAAGCGGCGGAAATGCTGGATTGTTGCCTGGAAGTCCGCCTGTTGATGCAGAGAGACCACTGCGGTCTGTGGAAGTATTCTGCAGGGTGCGCAGTCCTTGCGCCACACGACATTAAGGAACCCACCTTGTTCATCAAGCACCCTTTGGACGCTGCTTTAAGAGAAGTTTATGCTGACAATTTCAAAAAGGTAAAAGAGAATCTGACCCAACGTGCCCTGGCTGAATCGGTAAGATTAGATAGTCAAAACCCGACTCTGCTCGAATTGGAAATGCATTTTGGTATGGATTCATCCGGTGCAGCACATCTGAAAAATATAGACATAATGCCTGAAAAAAGATATGCCCTGGATTTTAAGGGCTCATCGGCGGCATATTGGGCAATAAGGCGTCCACTCTATTATTGCTTCCACCTGGCGGGGTATCAGGTAGGCAATGTGGATTTACCCAGGTATATTAAGAAACGCTACAGGCAGAGGGTTCTCATCGGTATATTTGAAGCCATGGGCAGGATCAGATCGATTCAATCAGGAAATGCAGATATTGACCAACAGCTCCTGGCCAAAGCCAGCAGGGAATTAGAATGCACTACGTACCACTTCTCGGTCAATGACTTAGGCCATAATAAAACCATTAACGGTTGGCACTACAGCCATCGCAAAAAGAAGTGGCTGCACAAGGAATTTCCATGGCCGCAGGTCTTGTATGACAGGGCTACATTTTTCAGAGCTGCGCAGCGTGAAAAGGCCAAAATATTTAGAAACAGGATTAAGGACAACGGAAGCACACTGCTTATAAACAACAAATCAGTTTTTGGCAAGGGCAGAACCGATAAGATACTGTGTAAAATGCCTTATCTAAGGCCATATTTACCGGATAATCTGGTCAATCCGACGCCATCCAAAATAGAAGAATTACTGGAGCGGTTCGCCATGGTGTTTGTCAAAACCGAGTATGACTCCAGAATGTCAGGGGTCTGGAAAATTGAAAAACTGGAGGGCCTGTATAAACTGTCAACTGAAGAGGCCAGCTTGAGCTACAAAAGCTTTGTGCAGCTATGGTCCGAACTACAGCCTATCATTGCCCCGGAGTCCTATGTAGCGCAACAAGGCATCTATGCAGTGGAATATAAGACACATCCGCTGAATGTCAGGGCCATTATGCAAAAAAACCATCAAGGTCAATGGGAAGCGGCATTAATAAAGCCATGGATTACCAATTCACCTACCATCAGGGAAAAAACATTCAACTGGCAGCAGATCATGCCAGAGGTTTTTCCGCTCAGCCCAAAGGCTGATGCCATATATCGTGATATATGCAGGGTGGCAACAGCTGTAGCCCAGACCCTTGAAGCCCGGTCAGGGCCTCTGGGAGAGTTAGGCATCGATATTGTTATTGATAAAACAGGTCATCCCTGGATCATTGAAATCAACGGCAAAACCAATAAGACTTTTTTTATTCGGAATGAGCCATCGGACGCCAGGTATCGATTGTTTTACAACCCTCTCGCTTATGGGATTTACCTGGCCAGGAACTGTTGAGGACATTGGCATGACAGCGTCCCTGCGATATTACGCGTGTCGCGGGTGTGAGCCGGCCTACTAGATTACAGAAATGGAGCATATATAAGAAATAGCAACATTTTCAGGAACAGGGGTGGACGCGTGTTTAAAGCCGGGGTCTATTATCTCCCCATGAAGATATACAAGACTGCTGTTATTTCGACCTTTTCAATACTCCTGATTGCGGCCATCTGGCTGGGACTGCCGCCCGAAGAGAGCTATATTCCGGCTTATGCCCTGGCCAGCAAGGTGGTAGTCATTGACCCGGGCCATGGAGGCTGCGACCCCGGCGCATCAAGGGGGGCTTATGTTGAAAAAGATATTACCCTGGCTATCAGCCAGCATCTCGCCCGGCAACTCAGTGAGGCCGGGGCCATGGTAGTGATGCTGCGCACCGAGGACCGCGATCTGGTCGGAGATGGATTTAGCGGTACTGTGGCCGCGCGCAAACGGGAAGACCTTAAATTGAGGGCGCAGAGAGCCAATGAGGTCAAGGCTGACCTGTATATCAGTATTCACACCAATGCTGACCCCAGCCCGCGCTGGTATGGAGCCCAGGTCTTCTATGACGCTTCCAGCAAACCCAGCAAATTGACAGCCGTTATGATTCAGGAGGAAATAACCAAACAACTGGGGAATACTAAACGCAAGGCAGCACCGGGGGATTACTATATCTTGAGGAACACCCAGATGCCGGCCGTTATTGTAGAGGTGGGCTTTATTTCCAATCCCCAGGAAGCCAGCCTGTTAGCCGATAACGACTACCAGGTGAAAATGGCCCAGGCCATTTTCGCCGGAATCGCCCAGGCTCAGGTTAGAACTTATGATACCGAGATCGAACTATACCCCAATTGGTAAACCTTGAGACAGACAAAGGAGTGAGCACTATGCTGACCTATGCGGCCCTGTCGCCTCATCCCCCGTTGATCATTCCCTATATCGGCGAGGAGAGGCTTCAGGGCGTGAAGAGCACTGTTGCGGGTATGAAAGCGATGGCCGCGCAAATGGCTCGAAGCCGGCCGGAAACGGTGATCTTTTTCACCCCTCATGGCAATGTATTTGCAGATTGTATCACCGCACTGGTGGAACCGCAACTTTACGGTGATTTGAGCGCTTTTGGCAGCCTTCACAAAGGACAAACCTACCCCAATGACCTGGAACTCTTAAGTGAAATCGGGCGTTTATGCAATGATGCCGATATATCCATGCTGGCCATCGATGAGGCCTTGGCCGGCAAATATAAATTCCATAAAAATCTGGATCACGGCATCCTGGTACCTCTGCATTACCTGCGGGAGGCGGGCTGCGGCGGCATAGCCATCATAGCCCTCAGTGTAGCTTATTTGCCTTTACTTGCACTATATCAGGCCGGGCTGTTTGTCAGACAGGCTGCTCAACGTTTAGGCCGCCGGGTGGCTATTATGGCTTCGGGCGACATGTCCCATCATCTTAAAAGCGAAGGCCCCTATAGCTACCACCCCGATGGCCCCCGTTTTGACGGGGCCATGCAGGATTTGCTGGCTCACGGGGATGTGACAGGCATTCTCGACATGCCGGAAGATATGCGCGAAAATGCCGGCGAATGCGGCTACCGGTCGGTGGTCATGATGTTGGGGGCCCTGGACGGTCTGAACTTTGAGCCCCAGGTTTTCAGCTATGAAGGCCCCTATGGGGTTGGATATCTGGTGGCCGGATTTAAGCCCGGTACAGAACCCCGGGACAGTATATTGGAGCAAATGCAGAGCAAACAAAGCCAGGCTATACAGCGACAACGTCAGGGTGAAAGTATGCCGGTACGCTGGGCGCGTATGGTTCTGGAGGAGTTTATCCGCAACAACAGACGGCCGGCTTTGCCTCGTGAAATGCAGGAACTGCAGAAAAAACAGGCGGGGGCTTTCGTTTCCCTGAAGAAAAAGGGGCAGCTGCGCGGCTGTATCGGCACCATCACTGCAGTTCGGCCCGACCTGGCCCAGGAAATAGCCGCCAATGCGATTAGTGCAGGCACCCAGGATTATCGCTTCGAGCCGCTCCGGGCTGAGGAACTGGACGAGCTGGTATATTCAGTTGACATATTGGGTCAACTTGAACCGGCCACCCGGAATCAGCTCGATCCTAAAGAGTACGGGGTGATCGTCAGTTCGGGGAGGAAACGCGGCCTCTTGCTGCCGGATCTGGAGGGAGTGGATACGGTTGAGCAGCAACTGCAGATTGCACTGCAGAAAGCGGGTATATCCAATAAGGAAGCCTATACTATCGAGCGCTTCAAGGTAACCCGATATACGTAAGCCATAAAATAACTCCGCAGGAGGGATATCGTGGCTCAGGCTATGTTTTTCGAACCACTGGAGGACTTGGGAGTAAAGTGCAATTTATGCCCGCATCACTGCAAGATTAAGCCGGGTAAGAAGGGGATCTGCCGGGTACGCAGCAATCAAGCCGGCAGTCTGATAACCTCCAATTATGGACAGGTGGCCTCGCTGGCCCTGGACCCCATCGAGAAAAAACCGCTCTATCATTTCTTTCCCGGTAATATGCTCCTCTCGGCAGGCACCTATGGCTGCAATCTGTCCTGCAGCTTTTGCCAGAACTATGCCCTGGCCCACGACACTCCGGCTACCCGGTTTATTCCTCCTGAAACCCTGGTGCTGGTTGCCGAACAGAGTCGAAGCAGCGGTTCTATCGGCGTAGCATTCACATATAATGAGCCATCGGTTTGGTACGAATATATCTGGGATTGTAGCCAACTTCTAAAAAATCGCGGTCAAAAGGTAGTTTTGGTCACCAACGGCTACATCGAAACCCGGCCTTTAGAGCAGCTGCTGCCCTTTATCGACGCTCTCAATATCGATGTTAAGGCATTCCGGAATGACTTTTACAGAAGGCTGTGCAAGGGTGCCCTGGCGCCGGTAATAAACACCGTCGAGCGCGCCGCCCGTCATACCCATGTAGAGATCACCACTTTGATCATTCCTGGCGATAATGATCAGTTGGAGGACATAGAAGCCCTGGCCAAATGGCTGGCTTCCATACGCAAAGAGATCCCCCTGCATTTGTCGCGCTATCATCCGGCCTATCATTATGACCGGCCGCCCACCCCGGAATCCACCCTCATGCAAGCCAGAGAAGCGGCCCGGATTCATCTGCCTTTTGTCTATCTGGGCAATACCGGTCTGGGCAATGACACCCGGTGTCTGAATTGTCAAGCTCTGCTTATCCGGCGCAGTTACTACCGGACTGAAATGGTGCATTTTGAAGAAGGGCGCTGTACAAGCTGCGGGGCTGAGATAGACTATATAATCGCCTGAAGATAAACTCAGGACTAACTGGCCGGGCAGGATAGGTCAGATTGTTATCAGGTGGTTTTCCCGCTCAGTTCAAAGCGCAAGAAAGGGAAGAACTAAAGCGTTCTTCCCTTCTTTATATGAAAGCCCCGGGAAAAAACCCAGGAGCTGTTCACACCTTATCAAACCCACACAATGTATGATATGAAACCCTTAATAGTAGTGTTACAACAGAACAGGCTTTATATTCCAACCCAGTACTGAATTTCATACGAATCAAGGCTTCTGGGCATCATCATGAGACAGGCAGGATGTTATCGGGTATTATAGAGAAGATAAAAGAGAAACCAGGTTTAAACACCTATGGAGGAGTGGTTTTATGGAGAGCAAATGGACGCTCTATTGTATCAAATCGTGAAGTACCTGCCAGAAAGCGAGGGCGTGGCTTTCGCAGCACGGGGTGGAATTTTGCGAACGGGACCTCCTGGCTGATCCGCCCGGCCTGGCGGAATTGCGCCGGCTGGCCAAAATGGCGGGGGTGGGGGTCAGGGATTTGGTAAACACCAAAAGCCAGGCTTATCGTAAGATCAAGCCGGATTTGGACAACCTGGATGAAAAAGGCCTGGCGGATCTCATTCAGAAAAACCCCCGCATTATGGTGCGCCCGCTCCTGGTCAAGAAGACGAAAATCGAGAGGGGTTTCAGTGAAGCCAAATATCAGGCCCTCCTGGGCAGCTGAACAAAAAGGCATGGAACGCCCATGCCTTGCACAGCCACACCCGGGGAACATGATCAGTCATAGCAATAAGCCCGGAGGAATAAGTATACAGTATTAGCAGCCGCTATGGGTTGCAGATTAATAAATTCCTGCTATACTGTAATACGAAAATAAAATTAAGCACATGGCAATGACGCCAAAGTGACAACGCATCACTAAGGGCGTTTTTTTTTGCGGGCATCTACAGTTGCCCAGGATGGAGGCAAAAAATCATGAAGACCAATCCCGGTTATCTGGTACTGGAAAATGGCATGGTCTTTAGCGGAGAATTGCTGGGAACGGGCCCCCGCTCGGGTGAGGTGGTATTCAATACCAGCATGGTGGGATATGAGCAGATTATAACCGACCCCTCCTACGCCGGGCAGATTGTGGTCATGACGTATCCATTGATCGGCAATCACGGCTTTAACCTGAACAATATGGAATCCCAGCGTTCCTGGCTGGAGGGTCTGGTGGTGAATCAACTCTGCAACGGTTCGGAGCATTATGAACAACAGATGTCCCTGGTGGATTATCTCCATACCAACGAGATCCCGTGTTTGCAGGGCATCGATACCAGAGCCCTGACCAGAATCCTGCGGGTGCGAGGCACCATGGGCGGCATCATCACCTCCAGGCTGGACGACCTCGCCGGCCTGCAAAGAGAGGCCAGCCGCTTGACTCCTCCCCCGGGGGGCTACGTAGGCCGGGTGACCAGACCGGAGATGAAGATGGTAGGTTCAGGTCCGAGGCGGGTGGTTTTGATCGATTACGGAGTCAAGCGGAGCATCATCACCTCTCTGGCGGCGAGAAAGTGTCAGGTAATTGTGGTGCCGGCCCAGACTTCGGCCCGGACTATCCTGGACCTGGAACCGGATGGGATCGTATTGTCCAACGGCCCTGGCGACCCGGCCGACTGCGGTTTTGCCGTTGCGACTATCCGCCAGCTCCTGGGCAACATACCCATATTCGGCATCTGCCTGGGACACCAGCTCTTGAGCCTGGCGCTGGGGGGGAAAACCAGCAAGATGGTATTCGGCCACCGGGGAGCCAATCAACCGGTGAAAGACCTGCGCAGCGGCAAGGTCTATATGACCTCACAGAACCATGGCTACACAGTGGAAGCGGATTCACTCCATGATAAAGCGGTCCGGGTGGTCTTTAGCAACCTCAATGACAACACGGTGGAGGGTTTGATACACCGGGAGCTGCCGGCCATGTCGGTGCAGTTTCATCCCGAAGCCGCCCCGGGCCCCCTTGACACCAAGTTCCTGATGGATGAATTCGTGGCGCAAATAGATGCTTATAAACGCAATCATGATAAGCTTTTAATTCGGCATATAGGCTGAATATATTCATAGGGCAATGGGGCCCTCTGTCCAAGGTGACAGAGGGCCTCTGTTTTTCTATAGACTTTACTGCAGCAACGGCGCTGATAACCCCTAATTGGGTTTCAGGGCCTTTGCTATTGAAAGGAGGTGAAAAAATGAAAAAGATTGAGGCCATTATCAGACCCAGCAAGCTGGAGGAACTTAAAGCAGTGCTCAATAAAATGGAGGTGCGCGGCATGACGGTTTACAATGTGATGGGCCGGGGGCTGCAGCAAAATGTCAAGCAATACTACCGCGGCCAGGAAGTATCCGTAGACCTCTTCCCCAAAGTAAAGGTGGAGGTCATCTGCCGGGATCACTGGCAGGAGAGGATCGTCGATGCCATCATGGAGACCTGCCGTACCGGGGCGATTGGTGACGGAAAAATCTTTGTTTATCCGGTGGAAGAAATCATACGCATCAGCAGCGGCGAACGCGGCGATGCGGCTCTGTAAACAGGTATTTTATTACAGGCCAAAGGGGGCCTGCGCAAATTTTTAGGCTGTATTGACAGCCCGATTTAGGAGGTTTTAAATTATGAGATCATTAAAACTATCACTTGGCGCAGTGACCCTGGCCATCACCCTCTTGGCAAGCAGACCGGCCCTGGCTGCTGAAGAGGTCAGCATAAGTGCAGGGGATACCGGTTTTATCCTCATCTGCGCCGCCCTGGTGTTGTTGATGACCCCGGGCCTGGCCATGTTCTACGGCGGCATGGTGCGCAGCAAGAACATACTCAGTATCTTGATGCAATGCCTGGCAGCCATGGCCCTGGTATCGATACAATGGATACTCCTGGGCTATACTTTATCCTTCGGGCCTGATCATGGCACCTTAATAGGGGGTTTGGACTTCTTAGGCTTTGGCAACATCGGTCTGGAGGCCTTATCAGACACAGTACCCATTCCTCATCTGGCCTTTGCCGGCTTCCAGCTAATGTTCGCCATCATAACTGCGGCCCTTATAACCGGGGCTTTCGCGGAGAGGATGAAATTCTCGGTCTTCGTGGTCTTCATCCTGCTGTGGACCACCTTGATATATGATCCCCTGGCCCACTGGGTATGGGGAGGCGGCTGGCTGGGCCAATTGGGCATCATGGACTTTGCCGGAGGCACTGTGGTACACATCAGTTCTGGGGTGTCCGGCCTGGTGGCGGCTCTGGTGCTGGGCAAGCGCCTCGGCAAGGAGCGAGAGGCCATCCGTCCTCACAATATGCCCTTGACCGTTCTGGGCGCAGGATTGCTGTGGTTCGGCTGGTTCGGGTTTAATGCCGGCAGCGCCCTGTCCGCCAATGGGGTGGCGGCCCTGGCCTTCCTGGTGACCAACACCTGCACTGCTGCCGGAGCCTTATCCTGGGTGGCGGCGGAATGGCTGCATCATGGCAAACCCACCGTTTTTGGCGCGGTCAGCGGTGCGGTAGCCGGCCTGGTCGCCATCACCCCGGCGGCGGGTTTTGTCAGTCCTCTATCGGCTATCGCCATGGGTTTGGTAGTAGGACCTTTATGCTACCTGGCGGTCAGCAAAATGAAAGAGAAGTTCGGTTACGATGACGCTCTGGATGTTTTCGGCATACACGGGGTCGGCGGAACCTGGGGGGCTTTGGCAACCGGAATCTTCGCCTCCACAGCCATCAATCCGGCAGGCATGGACGGTCTTCTGGCCGGCAATCCGGGGCAGCTTCTGGTGCAAAGCATTGGGGTGGTGGCAACTTATGTTTTTGCCGCTTTGATGACCTATGCCGTACTTAAAGCCATCAGCTTATTTACCAGCCTGCGCGTCAGCGAGGAGGAAGAAGAAGCCGGTCTGGATCTGTCCCTGCACGGTGAGGACGGTTACAGTAATGCGGATATGAGCGGGGAAGGCCATGCAGTGGCGGGTTGATATAATCATTCAGGAGGGAGCGGACAAATAACGGCTAGATGCCCGCGGGCAGATAAGAATCAGATTAAAACTTATTTAACCTGCAGTATCAGGAGGACGATTGTGTCCGACGTACTGCAGGTTTGGTCTTTAAGAGGCGCACGATATAGATTGAGGCACAGCCTTACCTTGTTAAAAGACGGTATATCGACAACCTGTGCCGCATGTCCCCCGGTTCTGACGTTAGCTCGGGGGATGCTTGATACTCTGGACAATAGGCATGCGCCGCCCGGTGCCGAAAGCCTTGCTGGTGATTTTTAGCCCCGGCGCCGCCTGGCGTCGCTTATACTCATTGCGATCCACCACCGTAATGATGTGCCGGACCGTCTCCGCATCGAAACCCCGGGCGATAATCCCGGCAGCGGACTCACACTGTTCTATGTAGAGATACAGGATCTGGTCCAGTATATCATAAGGCGGCAGGGTATCCTGGTCGGTCTGATTGAACCTGAGTTCCGCCGAAGGGGCTTTGACCAGAACCCTGGCCGGTATCAGTTCGGCATCCCGGTTGCAGAACCTGGAGAGCTCATAAACCATGGTTTTGGGCACGTCGGCCAGTACGCTCAAGCCCCCGCTCATATCCCCGTAGAGAGTGCAATAGCCCATGGCGATCTCGCTTTTATTGCCGGTAGACAGCACCAGATAAGCGAATTTGTTGGAAAAGGCCATGAGATAATTGCCGCGGATGCGGGCCTGTATATTCTCTTCGGTAGTGTCATAAGAACCGCTGAAGTAAGGGCTCAATGTATCCAGATAGGCCTGAAAGACCCCGGTGATGGGTATGGTATGCAGGTTAATACCCAGGTTTCTGGCTAAAGCCTCGGCGTCTTCCAGGCTTGCCGCCGAGGAAAACTGTGAAGGCATGGCCACACCCAGGACATTGTCCCGACCCAGGGCAGCGACCGCCAGGCAGGCCGTCAGGCTGGAATCGATGCCCCCCGACAATCCTAGAATCGTCTTGGAAAAACCCGATTTATGAACATAGTCTCTCAAACCCAATACCAGAGCGTTATATATTGATGATATTTCGTCCTCGGGGCTGTAGAGTAAGGTGCGCCCCGGGGCATTCAGGTTAAAGGTCTGGATGTCTTCTCTAAAACCGGCGGCAAAAGCCAGCATCTCCCCCTGACCGTCCACGATCAGGGAATGACCGTCGAAAATAAGCTCGTCATTGCCGCCTACCTGATTCACATAAATAAAAGGTATTTTGTGTCTTTGGGCATGATTGCTGATCAGACGGTAGCGCAGCTCTTCTTTGCCGGCATGAAAGGGTGAGGCGGAGAGGTTGATGAACACGGTAGCCCCGGCATCGGCCAATAATCTTATGGGATCGGAGCGGTAAGGGAGTTGGGCCGGCCAGAAGGCCGGGTCATTCCAGGCATCTTCGCAGATGTTGATGCCCAGGCGCTGGTCTTTGAAGTTGACCGGCAGGTTATGCACCGCAGGTTCAAAATAACGGGTCTCATCGAATACATCATAACTGGGCAACAGGCTCTTGTGGCGTTCGGCCAGAACCGCTCCCCGGTAAATCAGCACTGCCGAATTGTGCAGGGATTTGCCGGCCTTCGCGGAGAAGGTTGGGGTTCCTATCAATATGCCCAGGCCGTCATATCGTTCTGACAGGGCCACGACCTTTTCCAGATAGCGCTGGGTCTGTTCCACAAACCAGGGGCGTTCCAGGAGATCCTGAGGCGGATAGCCGATGGTGGTCAGTTCGGGAAAAACTACCAGATCACTGCTATCCAGACCGGCCCTGGCGACAGCCTTTTCGATAATCCGGAAGTTGCCTTCCAGATCACCTACGGTAGGATTGATTTGCGCAATCGTCACTCTCATGTCAGTATCCTCATTCAGGTCCTATATACGGCTTACAGGGCCTCCCGCATTCTCCGCTATCCGCATTAAAGTCAAGTATAGGGCGCCAAGCAATCATCTTCAGTATTTTGGTTCAATTCAATTATAGCCGGGAACTTTAACGAGGGGTAACCGTTTTTCTTTCGAGATCGTATCCACAACTGTTCAAGTATACACATGCTAAACGGTAACATCCCTATTATACTGGCATAAATCTATATTAGGCAATGAGGCCGAGAACTGTAAAGGCTCCTCATGCCCTTTTTTATTGCTAATTATAGGGAGGTATTTTTTATGTGTGGAATCGCCGGTTGGATCGGATGGGATGACGGATACAAATACAAACAGCCTATAGTTGAAAAAATGGTTAAGACCATGATGCACCGCGGGCCTGACGCCCAGGGCATATGGGTATCCTCCCACGCGGTTTTGGGCCACCGCCGCCTGGTGGTGGTTGACCCTGCCGGAGGGGCTCAGCCCATGCGGAGACAACATCGACAAAAGAGCGGTGTGATCACTTATAATGGAGAATTATACAACACTGCCGAATTGAGGACGGAACTGCAATCCAGGGGCTATAGATTCCAGTCCAGAAATTCCGATACGGAAGCACTTTTGCTCTCCTATCTGGAATGGGGCCCGGATTGTGTGAAAAGACTTAATGGCATATTCGCTTTCGCCATCTGGGATGAAAATGAACAGACTTTGTTCATGGCCCGGGACAGGATGGGGGTAAAGCCCTTATTTTACAGCCAGAAGGACGATCAATTCCTGTTTGCTTCGGAATTGAAAGCTCTTCTGGCCAACCCCTTGATAAGGCCGCAGGTCGACGCCGCAGGGCTGGCCGAGATTCTGGTGATGGGGCCGGGGCGCACCCCCGGGCATGGCATATTTAAAGGGATTCTCGAGCTGAAACCCGGCCATGCCCTGCTCTACAGCCGAGAGGGAAGCAAGAGCGGGTCTTATTGGCAACTACACCACCGGACCCATCATGAAGATGCGAAAACCACCGCCGCCCACCTGCGCTGTCTCCTGGAGGATATAGTCGAGCGGCAGATGTCGGCCGATGTTCCGCTTTGTACGCTCTTGTCCGGCGGCCTGGATTCCAGTCTTATAACCGCCCTGGCCAGTAAACATACCGCCGCTGATTTGGCGCCGCTGCATACTTACTGTGTGGAATATGAGCAGAGCGAAGCCAACCTCAGGCAGGCAGAGGCGGGGGATGCCTTCTGGGCGGAGAAGATTGCCGGGTTCCTGGGAACCAGGCATCACAAGGTCCGGGTTCACCCCCGGGATCTGTACTATGCTCTGTACAATGCCCTCCTGGCCACAGATTTACCGGGCATGGCCGATATAGATACCTCCCTGATGCTGCTGTGTACGGAAATGCGCCAGGACTATGTGGTGGCGCTTTCGGGCGAATGCGCCGATGAGATTTTTGGGGGCTATCCCTGGTTTCACCACCCCTCCGCAACGGGTTTCCCCTGGATGAAGAACCTGGAAGACCGTATGGCTACGCTCTCGCCTGAAATAACCGCTCTGATCAAGCCGGAGCAATACCTTGATCACCGTTATACCCAGGCATTATCGGAAATTTCCCTGGAGCCTGGCGAAGATGAGGAAGATTCACTCAAAAAGCGGATTTCTTACCTGACCATGACCCGGTTTATGCCCACCCTGCTCAACCGCAAGGACCGCATGAGTATGGCCTCGGGCCTGGAGATCCGGGTGCCCTTCAGTGACCACCGCCTGGTGGATTATGTCTGGAACATCCCCTGGCAATTGAAAATGGCAGGCGGAGAGGTAAAAGGGATCCTGCGCCAGGCTGCACAGGGTTTACTGCCCGATGGAGCCCTACATCGGATCAAAAGCCCTTATCCCAAGACAGAACATCCCCTCTACGCGGAGATGGTACGCTCCCGGATGCGCTCCTTGCTGGATGACCGCTCTTCCCCGCTCCTGGAATTGGTGCAAAAGAGCTCGATCAAGCTTATTCTGGAGTCTCAGGGCAAGTATTTCCGGCAGCCATGGTACGGGCAATTAATGGGAGATGTGCAGTGGCTGGCCTACCTGATCCAGACCGATGCCTGGCTGCGCCTCTACCGGGTGGAGCTGCAGCTTTAACCGCAGCCATCATTCCTTATGATCCAATGCCGCCACCGTTCAAGTTAGAGCGTTAGCGGCATCAAGGGTATCAGTCAGAGGCATTCCCGGCAGCGCAACCTAGCGCTGTCGGATATTCGGGCTGGGATTGAGCGCCCCGCTGTCTCAGGAAAGAATTGCACGCGTAAAACCAAGTATACAATATATAAGAGCTTTACCCCTTGAATAGCCGCCTAAATGGGTTTACAATTTCCATGGAAAGATTACAGGCATAACTCAATAGCAATAACGGACAATGGCGTCCGAGGTATGTTGCTCGGTAAAAAAAGCGAATCATATCCTTGAGGCGCTTTTTTAATGTCCTGAACCCTGAGGAAACTAACAAAGGCAGGTGGTGCGATTGAGCGGCAAAGTTATAGTGGCTAGTGCAGTCAGCGCCGAACGCAAGCTCATAGCCGACATTCTCCGCCGGGCAGGTTTCCAGGTAATGGCCGAAACCAGTGACGCCAGCCACACCTTGAGGCGGATCCGTTCCCTGTACTGCGATTTGATCATAATCGACAAGGGTCTGGACGGCGGAAAAGGCTCCAAACTGGCCGAGATCGTGACCCAGGATCAGTTGGCAGCAGTGATACTGCTGGTAGACAATGATATATCGCACCTGGATCGAAAAGGCCATTACCTTATTAAACCAGTCAGCAGCGAAAAGATCATTCCGGCAGTGGAGTCGGCTTTATGGTACTGGAAACGGGAGAGCGAATTGCGGGCGCGCATCAGGAAACTCGAGGAAAAGTTGGAAACCCGGATTGTGATAGACAAAGTAAAAGGATTGCTCATGGATGTGAATGGTTGGAGCGAAAGTGAAGCCCACCATTTTATTCAGAAGGAAGCCATGAATCATAGCCTCAGTCTGAGGCAGGCGGCCCTGTTGATAGCAGAGCGTTTGGCCGATGCCAAACGCAAATCTTAATAAGGAGTGATCAACAATGAATAACGCGCAGAATGCCAGTGTAATCGAAAAAGTAAAAAATAATGGGGTGAGATTCATTCGCCTGCAATTCACTGATGTGACCGGGGTCTTAAAGAATGTCTCCATTCCTGCCAGCCAGTTGGAGAAGGCTCTTGAGGGGGAATTGATGTTTGACGGTTCTTCAATCGAAGGCTTCGCCAGGATCGAGGAATCGGATATGTATCTCATTCCTGATCCCAGCACCTTTGCGGTGATGCCCTGGCGGCCGGCTAGTGGAGCGGTGGCCCGCTTGATCTGCGATGTCTATACCCCTGAACCCAACAAAATGCCGTTTTTAGGCGACCCGCGTTCCAACCTGAAAAGGATCGTCCAGCAGGCCGAAGATATGGGCTATGTGATGAACGCCGGACCGGAATGCGAGTTTTTCCTGTTCACCGTCGATGAAGAAGGCAATCCCTTGATTCATACCCAGGATGAAGCCGGTTATTTCGACTTGGCTCCGGTGGACCTGGGGGAAGACGCCCGCCGTGACATGGTGTGCACCCTGGAAGATATGGGCTTCGAGATTGAGGCCTCCCATCATGAAGTGGCCCCCGGGCAGCACGAGATCGATTTCAAATATGGTCCGGCCTTAAGGGTGGCCGACGACATCGCCACCTTCAAACTGGTGGTAAGGACCATCGCTCAGCGCCACGGACTGCATGCCACTTTCATGGCCAAACCGATTGCGGGCATCAATGGTTCAGGGATGCATACCCATCAATCCTTATCGACTTTGGATGGCCAGAATGTATTCTATGATCCTGACACCCCCAATCAGTTGAGCGATATCGCACGCTGGTACATGGGAGGCATTATAAAGCATGCCCGGGGTTTGACCGCTATAACCAATCCCACGGTCAACTCTTACAAGCGGCTGGTTCCGGGTTATGAAGCCCCGGTATATGTAGCCTGGTCGGAACAGAACCGCAGCGCCTTAATCAGAGTCCCCGCCAAACGAGGTGCGTCTACACGCGTTGAAGTGCGGCATCCTGACCCGACCTGCAACCCTTACCTGGCTATGGCCGTAATGCTGGCATCTGGGCTGGACGGCATCAAGAATAAGATCGAGCCCCCTGCTTCAATAGATGCCAACATCTATCGCATGAGCCAGGCAGAGCGGGAAAGGCTGGGGATTGCCAGCCTGCCCGGATCACTGGCCGAAGCACTCCAGGCCCTGGATGAGGATGAACTGATTAAGGATGCCCTGGGACCGCACATCTATACCAAATATGTGGAAAGCAAATGGGCCGAGTGGGAGCGTTTTTGCCTGGAAGTCCATCCCTGGGAGACCAAAGAATATCTGCGCAAATTTTAAAGGGATTAATTGGATGGAGAGGAGGGATTCCCGGTGTTAAAACTGGAAGGAGATATCAGAATTCCGAGCGGCTGCGCTATTGCCGCGGTTATGAACCGTTCCGCAGAGCGTTTCGATGGCCATACCATCATAGCTTCGATAGCCACTATGCACAAACGTTCCAACGGATTGGGCGGCGGCTTTGCCGCATATGGGATCTATCCGGAATACCGGGATTATTACGCCCTGCATGTTTTTTACGATGATGACGGCGCCCGGCAGATGTGTGAGAGATATCTGCAGCACCACTTCAGAATAAAAGACCGTGAGCCGGTGCCGGTGCGCCGCACCCGGAAAATAACCGACGCCCCGCTGATATGGCGTTACTTTGCGGTGCCCCGGGAAGATAGGCTTTACCGTGAACAGCTCGGGGAGGAGGACTTCGTGGCCCGGGTGATGATGACCATCAATTCCGACCTGCGCGGGGCCTTCGTGGCTTCCAGCGGCAAGGATATGGCTGCTTTTAAAGGGGTGGGTTACCCTGAGGATATCGGGGAGTTCTTCCGCCTCGAAGAATATCAGGCTTACCTGTGGACCGCACATGGCCGTTTCCCTACCAATACCCCGGGATGGTGGGGAGGAGCCCATCCTTTTACACTGTTAAACTGGTCGGTGGTGCATAACGGGGAAATCTCGTCCTACAGCACCAACCGGCGTTATCTGGAGATGTACGGCTACAAAATCTCGCTGCAGACTGACACCGAGGTTATCGCCTACGCTTTTGACTTCCTGATGCGCCAGCAGGGTCTGAGCCTGGAGGATACTATCGATGTGATCGCGGCTCCCTTCTGGTCGAACCTGGAGCAGGAGAAGCAGGCCCATCTGCGCCGCAAATATGCCGGTCTCCTATTGAACGGCCCCTTTTCCATCATCGTTGCCACCAACAACGGTCTTATGGCGGTTAATGACCGCATTAAGCTGCGCCCCCTGGTGGCTGCCACCCGGGATGAGTTTCTGTATGTGGCCAGTGAGGAGTCAGCCATACGGGCAGTTGCTCCAGTACTGGACAGAGTCTGGTCTCCGGGCGGGGGAGAACCTATCATCGGGCTGCTCTACAACAAGAAGGGCTTGTTGGAGGCGAGCCCGGTCGGGTTGCAGACGGATGCCCAGTCAGCCTAAGGCAGGTGAGAAATATGACCCTGAGCATGTTAACCCCCGCGTTCACAGTGGGCCGGAATGAAGAGCGCTGTATCCGCTGCGGGGTATGTGTAAACCAATGTATCAACGAAGTGCATCACCTGGATGAAGACGGCTTCATGTGGGTGACGGATAAAAACTGTGTGGGCTGCCACCGTTGTGCGGTGTTGTGCCCCACCCAGGCCCTGGCCATAACCGAGTTTCCACTGGCCTTCAGACCCAATAACTACTGGTCATCTGCCAGCCTGCGTGAGATCTATGCCCAGGCTGAAACCGGCGGGGTGCTACTGACCGGCATGGGAAATCCCCGCCCTTACCGGAGTTACTTCGATCACCTCCTGCTAAATGCCAGTCAGGTAACCAATCCGTCCATAGATCCCCTGCGGGAACCCATGGAATTGACCACCTATCTGGGCAACCAGGCGGCCATGCTGGGAGAGCGGGAAAAACCGCTTTTGAAACTGGAGGTTCCGGTAATGTTCTCCGCCATGTCCTACGGCGCGGTGAGCCTCAATGTTCAGAAATCCCTGGCCAGAGCCGCCAGGGAGATGGCAACTTTCTGGAATACGGGCGAAGGCGGGTTGCATAGCGATCTTAAAGAGTACGCGGACTCTACCATCGTTCAGGTGGCATCAGGGCGCTTTGGGGTTACCCCCGATTATTTAAACAATGCCGCCGCAGTAGAAATTAAAATCGGTCAGGGGGCTAAACCGGGTATTGGCGGACACCTGCCGGCGGAGAAGGTTTCCGCGGATGTGGCTAAAACCCGCATGATCCCGGCCTGGTCTGACGCCATTTCCCCGGCTCCGCACCATGACATCTATTCTATAGAAGACCTGGCCCAGTTGATCGAGACCTTGAAAGTGGCCACCAACTATCAGAAGCCCGTCTCGGTCAAAGTGGCCGCCGTTCATAATATATCCGCCATCGCATCAGGTATGGTCAGAGCCGGAGCCGACATAGTGGCTATCGACGGTTTTCGCGGGGCCACCGGGGCTGCTCCCATGCGTATCCGTGACAACATCGGCATCCCCATTGAAATGGCCATTGCCCAGGTAGATCAGCGTCTGCGCGATGAGGGCATCAGGCAAAGTGTTTCGCTGGTGGCAGCCGGCGGGATCCGCAACAGTGCTGATGTGGTCAAAATCCTGGCCCTGGGGGCTGATGCGGTGTATATCGGCACAGCCGCGCTGATCGCCCTGGGCTGCCACCTCTGCCAGACCTGCTTTACCGGGCGCTGCAACTGGGGCATCGCCACTACCGACCGGCAGCTGAGCAAACGGCTTAATCCTGAAATTGGAGCTATCAGAGCCATAAATCTGCTCAAGGCCTGGGAGCACGAGATCAAAGAGATGATGGGTGGCATGGGCATTAATGCTGTCGACAGCTTGAGAGGAAACCGCCTCATGCTGAAGGGCATTGGCCTGGAGCAGCATGAGTTGGAGTTGTTGGGCGTAACGGCGGCTGGAGATTAGGGGGATTTACATGAAGGTACAGAATAATTCCGAATACTGCCTGGGCTGCGGGCTGTGCCAGGTGTACTGCGCAGCCGCCCATGACGGTTACAACGGCAATGTGATTAAGGCCTTTAAAAAGGGAACCCCCCAGGCCCGGGCGGGTTTGATCAAAAAGAATCATGAATCCTGGATCAATACCTGCAGGCATTGCCAGGATGCCCCCTGCATCAATGCCTGCATCACCGGCGCACTACAGAAGGATGAAAAAGGCACCGTGTTTATTGACAGCCAGCGCTGTGTGGGCTGCTTCACCTGTGTAATGGTGTGCCCTTTTGGACATATACAGCCTTCCCGGGATTCTTCCCGGGCCATAAAATGCGATCTGTGCCGCGGCTTGTCCGGGACGCCTGCCTGTGTGGCTTTCTGTCCCAACGGCGCACTAAGACTGGCAGAGGAGGTGGATAGACCGTGAGATACGTTATAATAGGCAATTGCATCGCAGCGGCGGGTGCGGTAGAAGGCATCCGCAGCGCCGACCAGAAGGGAGAAATCACGATAATCGACGGGGAAAAGCGCGGTTGCTACACCCGCCCCTTGATAAGCTATCTCCTGGCGGGCAGCAAACCGTCTTCTCTGCTGTATTACCGCCCCGAGGAATTCTTTGCCCAGCAACAGGCCCGGGTAATAGCCGGCCGGGCAGTCAGGATCGATCCAGCCGAAGGCCAGGTTGTGCTGGAAGACGGCAGGAGCGTTGATTATGACCGCCTGCTCCTGGCTACCGGAGCCAGTCCGGTGATACCCGGCCTGCCCGGCATAGAACAGCCCTGGGTAAAAACCCTGTACACCTGGAAAGATGCCGAGGAAATTGAGGCCCTGATCGAAGCGGGAGGTACGGCCGTAGTCCTGGGAAGCGGACTGATCGGCATAAAAGCCGCTGAAGCCCTGCATCAGCGGAATATGAAAGTAGTGATAGTGGAGAAGCAGGAACAGATACTGCCCCGTTTATTGAGCCCCTGGAGCGCAACAGCAGCGACCCGGCATCTGGAAGAACAGGGCATACAGGTGCTGACCGGGCGCGAGGCCATGTCCATAACGGAACAGCATCAGGTCGAGCTGGATAACGGCGTTAAAATACCGGCCCAGCTGGTGATAGTGGCAGTGGGCACCCGGCCCAATCAAGCCCTGGCCCGGGATGCCGGACTGGAAACCGGACAGGGTATTATTGTAAACCGGCATCTGCAAACTTCAAACCCCAATATATGGGCAGCCGGGGATGTCATAGAGACCCGCAATATCTTGAGCGGAACTGCTGAGGTGATGGCTCTTTTGCCCCTGGCCCATCTGGAAGGCTACCTGGCGGGGTGCAATATGGCCGGCAAGTCTGCCAATTATCCCGGGGGGATATTTTTGAATGCGGTTCATTTTATGGGAATGCACATCATAGCTGCGGGCGACCCTAATAGCAGCGGCACAGTGCTGAACTGGCAAGAAGGGCAAAGCTCTCTGGAGCTGACCATCGACGGAGAATACCTGGTGCGGTATATCTCCATCAATATTCCCGGCATAACCGGACCGCTGACAGCCATAACCGAAAAACAGATGAAGATCGCGGCAGGGGAGTGGCAAGAATTTATCAAACAACCCTCCATAGCCAACCTGCCGGCGGCTTATCTGGCAGAGACAAGGAGGTGGGAGGATGATGGCAGTCTTCGATGCGGTTGATTACGACCAGCATTCACTCCTGGAGGCCTTGAAGGCCAGCCCCGATCAGGAGATCGAGGTATTGAACCTCAATGGCCACCGATACCTGGGCTGCGGTTGGAAGAATAGCAAGAGATTGGTATTGCGCGGCACTGCCGGAAACAACCTGGGGGCTTTCGCTGACGGACCCACTATTTTGCTCTATGGCAACGGGCAGGAAGGGGTCGGAAATACCATGAGCGACGGCGAAATCGTAGTATACGGCCGGGTGGGCGATATCGCCGGCTACGGCATGCGCGGCGGGGGTCTGTATATCAGGGATGATGCCGGATACCGCCTGGGGATACACATGAAGGCTTATCAGGATAAGCGCCCCGTCATTGTAGTGGGCGGCCAGGCCGGGGCTTTTGTGGGGGAATATATGGCCGGGGGCACCATTATCGTTCTGGGTGTTAACGGCTCCAATCGAAGCCTGATCGGGCCATATTGCGGAACTGGCATGTATGAAGGCGAAATCTATATGCGCGGCGAGGTCCCCCGGAGGCACCTGGCAGAAAATACTAAAACTGAAGTCCTGCATGGAGAAAAAGATTTACAGAGCATATTGCCTTATCTGATGCGATTCGCGGCGCATTTTTCATACGATATAGATCTCATTCTGGCGGAACCCTTTACCCGTTTAACAGCTGTGGATAAGCGCATCTTCTCCCATATGTATACCGGGTTTACGGGCTAGGACCTGACTGTAGAGACTAAATAGGCACATTGAACACAGGTGGTGAAGGAGGAAACCATATGGAATTTGTGAAAATGCATGGTCTGGGCAATGATTTTATTGTTGTAGAAGCCGCTTCTTTCGAGGATGCGGCCTGCTACCAGGCCGTGAGCGCAGCCTGGTGTGAACGCCATTTTGGGATTGGAGCCGATGGCATTCTGGTTACCGGGCAGGATTCCCGGGCAGACATATTCATGCGCATATTCAACCCCGACGGGTCGGAAGCTGAGATGTGCGGAAACGGCATCCGCTGCATAGCTTTGTATGCCCGTAAGGCGGGGCTGGTCGACCAAGATGCTTTTGCGGTGAAGACCCTGGCTGGAAACCGCCTGATACGCATTGTATCAGATGAAGCGGTGCGGGTGGACATGGGCCGTCCCATTCTGGAACGTCCTCTCATTCCGGTACAGGGAGAAGGCAGCAACCTGGATATCCCGGTAAATTCCTATGGTGAGTGGTTCAAGGTCAATGCCGTATCCATGGGCAACCCCCATGCCATCATTTTTACGGAGGATGTCAGCCAGGTGCCCCTGGCACAGTGGGGGGCCAATCTGGAGAGACATCCCATCTTTCCGGCAGCCACCAATGTAGAGTTCGTCGAGGTCAAGGGCAGTTCCGAGATCATCGTCAGGGTGTGGGAACGCGGGGCCGGTGTCACCCTGGCCTGCGGAACCGGCGCCTGTGCTTCGGTGGTGGCCGCACATCTGCAAGGCCACACCGGACGCGAGGTTCTGGTGCACCTGCCCGGGGGCGACCTTTTAATAGAATGGAACCGAAATGATGACCATGTCTACATGACCGGGCCCGCCCAGGCGGTATTCAGGGGCATTATCGGCGACGACAGTAATGTTTGAGGCTAAGGAGGAGTGATTTATTATGAAAGCGAACCAGGCTATGCAAAACCTGCCCCCTTATCTGTTCGCCCGCATCGAAAAAAAGATTGAAGAGGCCCGGGAGCGGGGCATAGATGTCATCAATTTGGGGATTGGGGATCCTGACCAGCCCACTCCCCAGCACATCATAGACGTTATGGCCCAATCGATTAATGACAGCCCCAACCATCAGTATCCCAGCTCAGCAGGGCTGCTGCGCTACCGCGAGGCCGTAGCCGGATGGTATGGAAGGCGCTTCGGGGTGCAACTGGATCCTAAAACAGAAGTGGTGTCACTTCTGGGCTCCAAAGAAGGCATCGCTCATATATCCTTTGCTTATCTGGATCCAGGGGATATCAACCTGGTTCCTGATCCAGGCTACCCGGTATACGCTATCGGCACTCAGCTGGCCGGAGGCAAGCCCTTTGTGATGCCTTTGCATGAAGAAAACGGTTACCTGCCCGTTCTGGAGGATATTCCGGCCCATGTAGCCAGGGAGTCTAAACTCATGTTTATCAACTATCCCAACAACCCCACCGGAGCGGTGGCGGATATTGGTTTTTACCATAAGGTCATCGAATTTGCAAGAGCTTACGATATTCTGGTGTGCCATGATGCGGCTTATTCCGAACTGGCTTATGATGGCTATCAGGCCCCCAGTTTTCTACAATTGCCCCAGGCCAAAGAAGTGGGGGTTGAATTCCACTCCCTCTCCAAAACCTACAACATGACCGGTTGGAGAATAGGCTGGATGGCGGGCAACAGAGATGCGGTGGAAGTGATGGGGCGCTTCAAATCCAACGTGGATTCGGGTGTTTTCCAGGCCATACAGTATGCCGGGATAGCTGCTTTGGAAGGTCCTCAAGACGCCGTGGCGGAACTGCAGCAAATGTACCAGGAGCGCCGTGATGCGGCAGCGGAAGGTATGAAGCAATTGGGCTGGAAATTCAGGCCCCCCCTGGGCAGCTTCTATATGTGGGTCAAGGTGCCTGCTGATTATACATCGGCTGAATATTGTGAAATGATTTTGGAAAAAGCCCAGGTCATCCTCACCCCCGGAAACGGCTACGGACAGTACGGGGAAGGTTATTTCCGGATTGCTCTTACCGTGGACACCTCCAGGATCATTGAAGCCTTTAAGCGCATAAAAGCCATAAGCTGAACCGAAGGACTATATGCGGTGGAACTGTAATAAACAGAAAATAACTGATATAATTCGGCTATACATTCCCTTGCATCCTGCAAGGGTCAGACCGTCGACAACAGCGAATACCTGCGTTGCTCAATAGGTCCGCTCAATCAACGTACTATTTGTACGCCTCAATCGCGGGCCTATTGAGCGCCTTACTCTTCGCTTCCGTCGCTCGCTCTGCACAGCTTACTGAGCGATTGATGCTGCCCGGCGGCTTCAGGTGCAGGAGCGGCCCGGCCAATCACAGGAGGAAAAAGTGCAAATAATTGACCTCACCCATTTGATTTCGGAGGACATGCCGGTTTATCCGGGCACTGCGGGGCCCAGGATGCGGCTTGCCAATTCTTACGATGTACATGGGTTTAAAGAGACTTTGATCAGCATGTATACGCACACCGGGACCCATATGGACCCTCCGGCGCATCTCTTTCCAGGCCGAACCACCCTTGACAAGTTCCCGGTTTCGCAATTCGTGGGCAAAGCGTTGGCAATAGATTGCTCCGATTTGACAGCCGGACAGTCTATCACTGTGGAGCGTATCAACCGGGTCAGGGAAAAGGCCGACCAGGCGGAGTTTATCCTTTTCCGTTCCGGCTGGGACCGATACTGGGGAACGAATGATTATTTCGGAGACTACCCTTGTATCGCTGATGATGTTGCCGACTACTTGATAAAAGGGAATAAAAAAGGGGTGGGAGTAGACGCCATAAGCATCGATCCTATCAGCGACCAAAACCTGACCATGCACAAAAAGTTGTTTAAGTACAATGAAATGGTGGTCATAGAAAACCTCACCAATTTGCACCTGCTGGGCGGCGGCCTGTTTACACTATGCGCCTTTCCCTTAAAACATATTGATGCGGACGGCTCTCCCGTCCGGGCGGTGGCTCTGCTGGACTGATCAAGGCATGGCCTGAAGGCCTTCAATATTTTAACGGTTATTTCCCGCTCATAAAGGCTGAAGCCATGATAGGGGTTTTGCCTTATCATTTAACCCCGCGACTGGCTCAGTGTTGATAGAAATGGGGACCCTATGAAAAAATAATCATAGGGTCCCTTTTAGCGCGGCGAAAAATTTCTCGTAAACCGCCGTATCAAGCCCTTGGCCATTAAAACAATGAGTTGCTTTAATAAAAAGTTGTTGTAACATTATACACTCGGTTGTATAATTATAAGAGTTTTTAACTTTGAATTATAACAAGGAGGCCTGAGGGCGTTGCATAAGGTTGGAATTGTAGGCGACGGCTATACCGCCGCGGAATTGTTGAGAATACTGGCCCAACATCCTGCGGTTCAAGTGATCGCGGTATTATCCACGGAAAATATAGGCCAACGTATTGATTATTTATATCCCCATCTCAGCGGTTTTTGTGACCTGACCTGCGAAGAGAGCGACGTAAAAAAACTGGCGGGTCGCTGTGAAGCAGCCTTTCTGGCGCTTCCCCACGGGGTTTCCATGGAAATGGCCCCGGAGCTGCTGGCAGCGGGCATCAAGTGCATTGATCTGGGAGCCGATTTTCGCCTGAAAGACGCGGCCCTTTACGAGCATTATTACGAACTGCTCCATGCTCAACCGGGCTTGCTCAAAGAAGCGGTATACGGCCTGCCAGAATTATACCGCCAGGAAATCAAAGCGGCCCGTCTGATCGCCAATCCGGGCTGTTTCCCTACCAGCGCCATTGTACCCCTGGCGCCGCTCTTGCGAGCGGGGGTGCTGGAATGCGAAGGTCTGGTGATTGACTCCAAGAGCGGCGTATCCGGGGCGGGGCGCACCCTGAAACAGAGCAGCCACTTCTGTGAGGTCAATGAGGGCATAAAGGCTTACGGGGTGGGCAGCCACCGCCACGGCCCGGAAATCGCTCAGGAACTGAGCTTGGCGGCCGGGTGTGAAGTGGAAATGGTTTTCACCCCGCATCTGGTTCCCATGAACCGCGGCATCCTCACCACTGCTTACGCCCGGCTGGCCCAGGGGGTTAAGGCCGAAAAGGTGCGCGCCACCCTGGAGGAATTCTACCATCAGGAGCGCTTTATCAAAATACTGCCGGGTGATACCGTGCCCAATACCAAATGGGTGTATGGCAGCAACTATGTACATATCGGGCTGCATGTCAGCCCGCTCAGCCGGCGAGTCATTCTGGTATCGGCCATAGACAATCTCAACCGGGGGGCTTCCGGTCAGGCCGTGCAAAACCTCAACCTGCTGCTGGGGCAGCCCGAGCACGAGGCTATAGCCGGCGCCGGGGTATACCCTTGATAACGACCCGATAAGTTGAAGCGGAGGAAATAACAATGAAAGTAATTGAAGGAGGCATAACCGCGCCCCAGGGTTTCCTGGCCCAGGGGGTGTGTGCCGAGATTAAATATAAGAACCGCCGGGACGTAGCGGTCATCTATTCAGCGCTGCCCTGCACTGCAGCCGCAGTTTATACCACTAATGTCGTCCATGCGGCCTGCCTGGATGTGTGCAGAAGTCATCTTGAAAACGGCAGGGCTCAGGCGATTGTGGTCAACAGCGGCAACGCCAACGCCTGCACCGGGAAACAAGGGCTGGACGATGCCATTGAAACCGCAGTTTACGCAGCCGGGTTGCTGAATATCGAGCCTCAGGATGTCTTGGTGGCCTCCACCGGGGTCATCGGGGTGCAGCTGCCTTTAGAGCGGGTGCTCTGCGGGGTAAAGCAGGCGGTTTCCACCCTGACCCCAGAGGGCTCGGGCAATACCGCTATGGCCATTATGACCACCGATCTGGTGAAGAAAGAGATAGCAGTGCAGATCGAACTGCAGGGCAGAACCGTAACTATCGGCGCCATTGCCAAAGGCTCCGGCATGATCCACCCCAATATGGCAACCATGCTGGCCTTCATCACCACTGATGCCAACATCGAAGCGGAGTGCCTGAATAAACTGCTTAAATCCTCGGTAGGGATTTCATATAACATGATCAGTGTGGACCGCGATACCTCGACCAATGACATGGCCGCGATCCTGGCCAATGGACTGGCGGCCAACCCGGTCATTGATGATGAACACAGCCCTGATTACAAGACTTTCAAGGCGGCTCTGGACTATGTCAACACCGCCCTGGCCAAAAAAATCGCCCGGGATGGCGAAGGGGCCAATCATCTGGTGGAGGTTCAGGTGGTTGGAGCTGCGGATCAGAATGCGGCCCGCACCATAGCCCGCTCTATCACCGCATCCAACCTGACCAAAGCCGCTATTTTCGGCCATGATGCCAACTGGGGACGCATTTTGGCTGCAGCCGGCTACTCCGGGGCCGTTTTCGATCCTTCCCGGGTAGACATATACCTGGGGCGGGAAAAGATGTGCCAGAACGGCATGGGCTTGAGTTTTGACGAGGAAAAGGCCCGTAAAGAGCTGGAGCGGGAGAACGTGACCATCATCGTGGATTTGAAGTCCGGTGATGGTCAGGCTACTGCCTGGGGATGCGACCTCTCCTACGACTATGTGAAAATCAATGCGGACTACCGCACCTGATACGGGTGTATACACACATTCCCAGAAGTGGGCATAGACTGGATACTGGCGGATCGATTTAGTAACCGTGAGGAGGAGAAAGAGATGCACCTGTCAGCCCTGGAAAAAGCTGAGATCCTGGTGGAGGCCTTGCCATATATAAAGGAATTTTACGGGCGCACCGTGGTGATAAAATACGGCGGCGCAGCCATGGCGAAATGCGACCTCAAACAGAAGATCATGCAGGATATCGTATTGATGAAATATGTGGGGATGAACCCTATCGTGGTGCACGGCGGGGGGCCGGAGATCACCCAAATGCTGAAACGCCTGGGCCTCAAGAGTGAATTCGTCAACGGGCTCCGGGTCACCGACCGCTCAACCATGGAAGTGGTGGAGATGGTTCTGGGGGGCAAGGTCAATAAAGAGATCGTAGCCGGCCTCAACGCCAACGGCGGTCAAGCCATCGGCATCTCCGGCAAAGACGGCAGCCTGATCAAAGCCCGCCCGGTAGGGGATACTGCCCAAATGGGCTATGTGGGTGAGGTGGTGCAGATTAACCCGGGGATCATTGAAACCCTGATCGCCAACAACTATATCCCCGTCATCGCGCCCATCGGCATCGATGAAAACCAGGACAGCTACAATATCAATGCCGATCTGGTGGCTTCGGCTATCGCAGCTGCCATGAAAGCTGATAAACTGGTGTTATTAACCGATGTTCCCGGACTGTTGAAAGATGCCCGGGATCCTTCCACACTGATTTCGGTATTGAAACTGAGCGATGTCGATCAGTATATAAAAGACGGCACCATCGCCGGAGGCATGCTCCCCAAGGTGGATTGCTGCCTGGAAGCGGTGCGGGCCGGGGTAGGCCGAACCCATATCATCGATGGCCGGGTTCCGCATGCCATCCTTTTGGAGATATTCACCAAAGAAGGTATAGGCACTATGGTGGTTGATGAGTGAGCTTTCAGACCTGCAGTTTAAATTTAGGGAGGTCGCAGTTATGAGCAATGTTGATATTGCTGCTCAGGGGCAGCAGTACATAATGAACACCTATGGGCGCTATCCGCTGTCCTTTGTGCGCGGGCAAGGGGGCCTGCTGTGGGATGCGGACGGCAAAGCCTATCTCGATTTTGTGGGCGGCATCGCGGTCTGCATCCTGGGACACTGCCACCCCGAGCTGGTGGCAGTAATCAAAAAACAGGCCGAGACCCTGTGGCATATCTCCAATCTGTACTGGATTGAGCCGCAGGTCAAAGCGGCCGCCAAACTGGTGGAAGGCTCCGGCCTGGATAAGGTCTTCTTCTGCAACAGCGGCGCCGAGGCCGTCGAAGCCGCTATAAAACTGAGCCGCAAATACTTTTACCGCCAGGGTCAGCCCCGGCGCAATCACATCATCAGCTTTTTACAGTCTTTTCATGGACGCACCCTGGCCGCGGTTACCGCCACCGGACAGTTGAAATACCAAGAAGGCTTTGCCCCTCTGCCGGAGGGCTTCCAGTACGCCGAGTTCAATAATCTGGATTCAGTGAAAGCCTTGATCAATGAAGAGACCGCTGCGGTTTTAGTTGAACCGGTGCAGGGCGAGGGCGGCATCAGGCCGGCCCGGGCCGACTTCCTCAAAGGCTTGCGGGATTTATGCGACCGAGAAGGCATTCTGCTCATTTTTGACGAGGTGCAGTGCGGCATGGCACGCACCGGCAGTCTGTTCGCCTACCAGAACTACGGGGTCAAGCCTGATATAGTCTCAATAGCCAAGGGACTGGGGGGAGGTTTCCCCATCGGAGCGATGCTCAGCACCGACCGGGCCGCCAGCGGCTTTGCCCCCGGCGACCACGCTTCAACCTTCGGGGGCAATCTCCTGGCAACCGCGGTTGCAGAACAGGTTTTGAAAATAATAAGCGCCAGGCCTTTCCTGGACCGGGTCGGCCAGGCCGGGCAGTATTTGATGAACAAGCTGCAGGGCATCTCAGACTCGCGCATAGTGGAAATTCGCGGTCAGGGGCTTATGGTGGGGATTGAGATGTCTGTGGAAGTGGCTGACATCATTAACCGCTGCATGAGCAAGGGCCTGCTGCTGGTAGGAGCCGGCCCCAAAGTGGTGCGCATGGTGCCTCCCCTGACGGTGAGTGATGATGAGATCGAGCAGGCTGTGGCTATCTTTGCCCAGGTTTTGGGGGAATCAGCTGCCGGCTGAAATCATCGCCTAGAAGAAATATATATATGAAGGAGTGTATTAAATGTACCAACTCAGTGATCTCATACGGGGCCGGGATTTTATAAGCATACATGACTTTACGCCGCAGGAAGTGGCTTACATACTTGAAGCCGCGGTTGAAATTAAAAAGCTTCAGAAAAAGGGTGTCGCCCATTCTTACCTGGCCGGAAAAACCCTGGGCATGATCTTTCAGAAGGCTTCCACCCGCACCCGGGTGGCTTTTGAAGTAGGGATGTATCAACTGGGCGGCCATGCCCTGTTTTTAAGCCCCAGAGACATACAATTAGGCCGGGGTGAAACCATCAAAGACACCGCACTGGTTCTGGCCCGCATGTTGGACGGCATTATGATCCGCACCTTTGATCATGATGAAGTGCTGGAACTGGCCCGCTGGTCCTCGGTTCCGGTCATAAACGGCCTCACCGACCTTCTGCACCCCACCCAGGTGATCGGCGATATGATGACCATTCTGGAGCATAAAGGCGGGCTTAAAGGCCTGAAACTGGCCTTCATCGGCGACGGCAACAATGTGGCCCATGAATTGCTTTACGGAGGCGCCAAGGTGGGCATGGACGTAGTCATCGCTTCTCCGGGCGGGTATGAACCTGATCCGGTAGTTTTCAAACAAGCCCGGGAAGATGCGGAACAGAGCGGGGCCAGGCTGTGGGTGGTTAACGATCCGGCCCAGGCCGCTCAAGATGCCGATGTCATCTATACCGATGTCTGGGCCAGTATGGGGCAGGAAGAGCAGGCCGGTCAGAAAGAGCAGGCCTTCCGGAGTTATCAGGTCAACAACCAGCTGATGAGCCTGGCCCGCCCTGATGCCATAGTATTGCATTGCCTTCCCGCCAAACGGGGCAAAGAAATTACCGACGAGGTCATGGACGGACCGCAGTCAGCCATTTTCGACGAATCGGAGAACCGTCTCCATGCTCATAAAGCCATCATGGCTTTAACCATATAAACTTGCAGGTTCTGATTATCTTGGGGGAGGGGATGGAGTCGAACTGGGTGATTGAAGAAGCCAGGCCGGAGAACATACCAGCTATGATAGAATTCTGGCAGGAAATCGATGGGGTCGGCCTGGGCCGCAGCGATGAACCCTGGGCATTGGAGATAATGCTGACCAATAATCCGGGCTCCTGCTTGATAGCATGGCAGGGAGAAACTATGGTGGGCACCATTCTGGGCGGATTCGACGGCCGGCGGGGGATGATATATCATCTGGCGGTTTCGCCCCCCTGGCGCCGTCGGAAGTTGGGAAAGGTTCTGCTGGAGCGCTGTCTCAAAGTAATGAGGCAGCGGGGAGCCGTCAAGGTAAACCTGTTCGTTTACCGGGACAACAGCGGTGCCATCACTTTTTACGAAGGACTGGGCTGGGTGCAAAGAGAGGACATCCATGCTTATTCCTGGGATTATCCGGCCGGCTTTGAAGAAAATTGACGAACAGGGGATTGAAGCGGGTTAAAATATTAATGTCATAAATATCACTATTGGGAGGAAAACACATGGCCAAAATCATTCTGGCATATTCGGGAGGGCTGGATACCTCCATCATCATTCCCTGGCTGCGGGAGAATTACGGCTATGAGGTCATCGCGTTCTGCGCCGACCTGGGACAGGGTGAAGAATTGGACCCGGTGCGTGAAAAAGCGGTTAAATCAGGGGCCTCCAAGATTTATGTGGAAGACCTGAGAGAAGAATTCGTGCGCGAGTATGTCTACCCGGTGATGAAATCCGGAGCCATATATGAGGGCAAATACCTCCTGGGGACTTCTTTTGCCCGGCCTTTGATCGCCAAATACCTGGTCAAGGTGGCCGAGATGGAAGGAGCTGAGGCGGTATGTCACGGCGCCACCGGCAAAGGCAACGATCAGGTGCGCTTTGAGTTGACTGTCAAGGCCTTGAATCCCGACCTCAAAATTGTAGCCCCCTGGAGGGAATGGAACATCAAGTCCCGGGAAGACGCCATTGATTATGCCCTGGCTCACGGGGTGGAGGTCCCGGTCAGCAAGGAAAAGATCTACAGCCGCGACCGCAACCTGTGGCATATCTCCCACGAAGGCGGAAATCTAGAGGATCCCGCCAACGAGCGCAAAGATGATGTCCTGGTGTTGACCGTACCGCCGGAACAGGCCCCGGATAAACCCGCCTATGTGGAGATAGGCTTCGAGCAGGGCGAACCGGTATCCCTGGACGGCAAGGATTACGGCCCGGTGGAACTCTTGAGTGAACTCAACCGCTTGGGCGGGGCCAATGGGGTGGGGATCGTCAGCCTGGTGGAAAACCGCCTGGTGGGGATGAAATCCCGCGGCGTGTATGAAACCCCGGGAGGAACCATCCTTTACCGCGCCCATGAAGAACTGGAGCGGCTTACCCTGGACCGCCGCACCCTGCAATTCAAAGAGCAGATGGCGGTAAAATATGCCGAACTGGTTTATGACGGCAACTGGTTCACAAAACTGCGCTACGCCATGGATGCATTTATCAACGAGACTCAAAAGACCGTGACCGGGTCGGTCAGGGTCAAGCTCTATAAAGGCAGTTGCGAAGCGGTGGCCTCCCAATCACCCTATTCTCTTTACAATGAGCAACTGGCCACCTTCAGCCAGGATGAATTCTACAGCCACCAAGATGCCGAAGGATTCATCAACCTTTTCGGCCTGCCTTTGAAAGTGCAGGCTTTGCTGGAGCGGAGAATTAAAAACCAGCAAGGTTGAGCGCCAGCTTTTCCTGGCATAATTAGCAACCATATCGGAAAGCTGATTTGAAAAGTACAGCAGGATGTCCGGCATCCTGCTGTACTTTTTCATAGTATATGAAAATCAGCGAAAAACCCTGTCCTATTTGACAACCAGCTACAGGTGATTTCCGAAGAGCCGGGGTTGGCTAGGTTCATAAAAATGGGGGCAGGATTGGCTCATGTTTTCGTTGGGCGGGGGTTTATTCATTTGACATCGTAAATAAGCATAAGCATTTGTCAAAACCCTCATACTAGGGTTTACTATAGGCATGGAGGTAATCAAATGGATACTTCTGCTTTCATGTTCGCCTTTGCCTTGACCCTGGCCGCGGGCCTTTCCACCGGAATCGGCAGTGTGCTGGTTTTTTTCACCAAAAACGACAATACCAAGTTTCTTTCCGTCGCGCTGGGTTTTTCCGCCGGGGTCATGATCTATGTTTCAATGGTCGAAATCTATCAGAAGGCCAGAGAAGCATTAGGGCAGGTTCTGGGACCCAGCGCAGGCGATTGGGCCACCGCCGGGGCCTTTTTTGCCGGGATGTTTTTGATTGCGCTTATAGACCGCTTGGTTCCGGCGGAAGAAAATCCTCATGAACCGCATAGAGTCGGAGAGATCCGGGAGGCTTCCTCCCGACCGGTGGACTCGACCAAACTCATGCGGATGGGCATGCTGACCGCTTTGGCCATCGCCATTCACAACTTCCCGGAAGGGCTGGCGACTTTCACCATGGCCATTAAAGACCCTGGCCTCGGCATTGCCATTGCTTTTGCCATTGCCATCCATAATATTCCGGAAGGAATTGCGGTGAGTGTTCCGGTCTACTATGCCACCGGGAACCGCCACAAAGCTTTTTGGCTCTCCTTTTTATCGGGACTTTCAGAACCGGTGGGAGCGCTGGTGGGGTATCTGATTCTATTTAGTTTCTTCAACGATATGGTTTTTGGGGTGCTTTTCGCCCTGGTAGCCGGAATCATGGTTTTTATCTCCCTTGATGAGCTCTTGCCCATGGCCAGGGAGTATGGAGAAGCGCATCTGGCTATTTACGGATTGATGGGCGGTATGATAGTGATTGCAGTGAGCTTATTGCTTTTTATATAGGATTTTTATGAAAAAAATTATTTTTCACGGACCGGGTGCTCTTTATTTTTATCTTTATAATTTTGGATAAACTCCTGCATAGCATTGATGGAATCCATACTGATGACGTGTTCAATGGCGCAGGCGTCTTTATCGGCGACAATGGGCTCAATATTCAATATCGTCATTAAAAATTGGCGGATGACATGGTGTTTGTTGGCGGTAAACTCCGCCAGTTCAAGGCCGGCGGGAGTAAGATACACTTCTTTATACTTTTCATTGACGATCAAGCCCTTTTCGGAAAGAGTGGCCACGGCGCTGTTGGTACTCGCTTTGGTGACCCCCAGTCTGGCGGCGATATCCGATACCCTAGCCCCTTTTCCGTCTCTGGAAAGTTCATAAATTGCCTCTAGATAGTTTTCCATGGTAAAGGTTAGATTTTGCATAGGCTGTCCTTATCCTCACATTTGCATATGACCGCGCTTTTTCTTGGCATTGATTTTACAGCAAAAATCAATCCATCGGCAAGTTTGAAACTGCATAATCAGGTTTGAAGATTAAACTGTGGCACTGTCTGCCAATTAAGGGAAGGCAGTGGGATTGGCGTCCGACCATGAAATTTATTGAGGAATTAAGCGGCCGGTTGCTGCAAAATGAAATCAAAGATAGTAATAAGCGAAATTATCGGAATCACTTGGACATAGGTTTCTCCAGCTCCCGGCCGGTCAGCTTGCGTATAGGAAATATCGCCCTTTGAGATAATAGCTCCAGGAGGTGGGGCTTTGTTTCCGGAAAAAATATATTATGAGCCGGCGGTTTTGAATTATGAACTGGGCAGACAACTGCGGGAGAAGTTTGCGCATGTACCCTGGACAGCCGTTGAAAGCCATAATAATATAGAAGAATTGCGCAAGAATCCCAACCGGGAGTTTGCGTACATGAAACGCTACCTGATCCTGGGGGTGCGAAAGAGTTTAAAATATACCCCCAATCACAAAGTCTCGGATTTTCTGGTTCCTTACACCTCGTCCGGCTGCAAGGCCATGTGCCTTTATTGCTATTTGGTGTGCAATTTCAATAAATGCTCCTATTTGCGGCTTTTTGTCAACCGTGAGCAAATGCTGGAGCGAATCATGAAAACCGCCTGCCGTTCACCCCGGGATTTAACCTTTGAAATCGGCAGCAACAGCGACTTGATTTTGGAGAATACCATAACCGGCAATCTGGAATGGACCATAGAAAACTTCGCCACAAGTCCCAAGGGCTGCCTCACTTTTCCCACCAAGTTCGACATGGTGGAGGCTCTGCTCCCCTTGAATCACGGGGGCAGGACCATCATGCGCATGAGCGTCAATCCCCAACCGATCATCCAAAGGCTGGAGCTGGGCACCTCTTCTTTGCAAGGAAGAATCCAGGCCCTGCGGCAAATGCATGCCGCGGGCTACAAAGTGGGGCTTCTGATTGCGCCGGTAGTATTGCTGGACAACTGGAAAGAGCTTTATGCGCAGCTCATTGAGCAGCTGGCCGACGAACTCAGCGATGAACTCAAGCGGGATTTATTTATTGAAATCATCTTTATGACTTACAGCTATATCCACCGGGTCATTAATGCCGAAGCCTTCCCCAGGGCAGTTCAATTATACGATAAATCCCTGATGACCGGGAGAGGACGGGGCAAATACTGCTATAATTCCGATATCCGGCAGCAGGCCGAGGCATATCTGAGGGAAATCCTGGCTCAAAAACTCAACGGCATACCCATAATATATGTAGTATAGACGGCCTTTCAGACCGCTCCGCTATTAGGCTAAGAATCCCGCTGGCGGGAGCATCTTTAATATAGCTAATTTTCCTCGACTATATAGCTAATATAAGGATTGAGGGGTGATGTCATGCGAGTCAATACTACCGATATAGAACGTTGATAATACGGCCGGTTCTGCCATTGCCATCGTAAAAAGGATGGATGCTCTCAAATTGGTAGTGGATCACCGCCAGTTTCACCAGAGGGTCAACCCCATCAAGATCTTCGTTAATATATCCTTCCAGGTTGGCCATTAGGCTCAAAATTTCCTGCTCACCGCCCGGCGGAGTATAGATGACTTCGCCGGTTGCTTCGTTCTTGAGCACGGTACCCGGTAATTTACGTATTCCGACCTGTTTGTTTTCGATCAGGGAGTGGATATCGATGATCATATTCGTTGTAAGCATTTCCCGCTCCTGAACTAATTGATAACCATGCCAGAGCGCTGTACGATAGCTTACTACTTCCTTGGCGGCCGGGTTTTTATATCCGGCCTGACTCATGGCTTTATACAACTCATCATGGGTGGTAATGATGTTCTCAATAGCAGAACTATCTTTGGCTTCGTTGATGATAACCGCATTGATCAATATATGTTTGTTAGGTATGGTTGCAGCATATCCTTTTAATTCGCCAATGCGCGGTTAGCCCCGGCCAATTGTCTTAAAACAGGCTTGGTTTCCAGTTCTATGTCGGGTGGCAGCATAGGTAATTTATCTTCAATCATTATTCACGTCTCCTTCATATAGGCATTATATGGCTCGCTTTTACCTATGTAAACATTAAATGGGTAAAAAACAAACATTTTTGCCTATGTGAGACGTATACTTTCATTTTAATTGCCGCACGTTCCGTTTATATACAGATAACATGCTGTCCGACATGGCGCCCAAGCAGGGTTGACGGCAGAAACGCGCTGCCGAAGTTCATGATCTTCCAGGTGCTTCTGAACCAGTCCGGGGTATACTCTTTGAACGACTTGGCATGGAATAAAATATTTGATCGTAATAACCGCATTATTAAAGTATATAATAATAGCATAATTAAGACTTAATATTGCACAGGGGTGATTGATAATGATTATTAAGCCTACCACCGCTCTAAGGACAGAGCTTGGTGAAATAACCAGAATATGCAAAGAAAAGTCTGAACCTGTTTATCTTACCAAAAATGGCGAGGGCGAGCTGGTTGTAATGAGTATTGCAGCGTTTGAACGTCGTGAAGCAATGCTGAACCTGAGAGCCAAACTATTGGAGGCTGAACAGCAGCGCCTTAGCGGTGCACCCACCTTTACCACGGATGAGGTGCGGGAATATATCAGGAACCTGTGCAATGAGCGGCTATAAGATCAAAATACTGCAGATTGCTCGCCAAGACATGGTGGATATATATCTGTACATTTTAGCGGACAGCCCCCAATCAGCAATGGCAACGATTGAAAAGATCGCTGACCGAATGGATGCTTTGGCAGGTTTCCCTTTTGCCGGTAAAATCGTACCGGATAATGAGTTAGCCAAGCAGGATTACCGCATGCTGGTTATCGACAGCTATATCGTTTTTTATAAAGTGATCGGGGGCGAAGTGGTAGTGTACCGGGTGCTTCATGGTATGCGGGATTACCCCGACTTACTAAAATGATCACCCGCCGGATAAATAACCGGGTCATCATTGTTTCTGGTGCACTCCGGGACCGGGCCGGTTTCACGATGCCTTCATGCTCCATCCGGCCGACTCCTGCTGCAGGGTCCAAAGGCGGTTATACAACCCCGTCCGGGCCAGCAGTTGCTCGTGCGTTCCCTGCTCCACCACCCGGCCCTGGTTCAAAACTATGATATTGTCGGCTTTTCTCACCGTTCTTAAGCGGTGGGCGATGATGACCACGGTTTTATCGCTGACCAGAGCGTTGATGGCCTGCTGCACCTGGCTTTCGTTCTCCGGGTCCAGGGAGGCGGTGGCCTCGTCCAGGAGCACGATGGGAGCGTCCTTTAAAAGGGCCCGGGCGATCGACACCCGTTGTTTTTCCCCGCCCGAAAGGGTGCAGCCGCCCTCACCCACCGGGGTGTCATAACCCTGGGGGAGATTCATGATAAAGTCGTGACAGCGGGCCTGTTTGGCCGCCCATTCAATTTCCTCCTGGGAGGCGCTCATTTTTCCCACCCGGATGTTGTTGCCGATGCTGTCCTTGAAGAGATAGACGTCCTGAAAAACCATGGAGATGCGGGTGAGCAGGTTCTCCGGGTCGATCTCCTTAATATCCCGGCCGTCCAGCAGCACCCGGCCTTGCTGCACATCCCAAAAACGGGCGATCAGCCGGGTTATGGTGCTTTTGCCGCTGCCCGAGGGGCCGACCAGGGCGGTGATGCTCCGGGGCGGGATGATAAAAGAAACCTCCTTGAGTACGTCGGTATTATCATAGGCAAATGTAACCTTGTCAAATCCGATACTGCCGCCCGCAGGAGCCTCATTTTCCCCGGGCAGGAGTTTTTCATGCCGGATTTGCATGATCCGCTCGGCGCTTAAAACCGAGTAGCGAATCTCAGCGTAGTTAATCAGCACCGCAGTCATCGGCTCAAACACCCGGTTGCCCAGAATCAGAAATAACAGGAAAACCGGCAGGGTAAGCTCTCCCCCCGCCAAGAGGTAGGCGCCCAGGAAAACCATCAGGGTAAGACCGGAACGCATAATAGCGATGGCCACCATCATCACCGGACCCATCATTCCTTCCAGCTTAATAGACTCCCGCATAAGGCGGGCGAAAGCCTCCCGCAGCCGTTCAAACCGTTCCCCGCTTAGATTATGAGACTTGATTTCCCGCATGCCCAAGAGGTATTCCTGCAAGCGGCTGGCGCTGTCCACCTTGGCTTCGATATGCTTCTGGCTCAACCGCAATTGCAGACCGTTGGAAAGCCATACGATCAAGAGCGAAAAGGGCAGGGCGATAAACATTGCCAGGGCCATCTGCCAGTTCATAAACGACAAGCCCAGCAAGGCAATTACAGGAAAAGCCAGCGCGCTTATCATCTGCGGAACATAATGAGAAATGGTGGTTTCCACGGTCGCATAGTCACTCAGCATCATGGTGGTCAGGTCGCCCGGGTCGCGGCTGCCCAAAAAACCCAGCGGCAGCTTGCGCAGCTGTTCGGCCAGGGCGATGCGCCCCCGGGCGGAGGCCGCATAGGCGGCGGTAAAAGTCTTGCTGTAGGCCAGCCCTGAGGCCAGATACTGCACCGGCATCCAGGCAATCAGCACCGCAGATACTATCCACAGCCGGGCGGTATCCATAAGGGTTCCGGGGTTGGCAAAGGATAGGTACATGGTGTTGAAAACGTCAAAAATCAGGGCGGCGGGGATAATTTTGCACAGGCCGTCCAGGAATGAAGCCAACGAAGGTATTATCAGCTCGCCGGGATTGCCGCTGCTGATGTTATAGAAGAATTTATTCACGATACGTTCACCGCCTTGTTTTCTTTTTCCGCTGCCAGGGCCCATTCCCCGGCGTCTATATGGGCCGACCACATACGATGGTACAGGCCGCCCAACTCGATCAGCTCGTCATGCCGGCCCCGTTCCGCAATGCGCCCCTCATCCACCACCAGGATTTGATCGGCCTGGCGGATCGACGACAGGCGATGAGCGATGATGATCACGGTTTTACCCTGGATCAGCCGGCTCAAACCGGCTTGAATTTGAGCCTCGTTTTCCGGGTCGGCAAAGGCCGTGGCTTCATCGAGCACCAGTATGGGAGAGTTTTTCAAGAGCGCCCGGGCGATGGCCACCCGCTGCGCCTCTCCCCCGGAAAGATAAGTGCCGCCTTCGCCGATTTTGGTTTGATACCCGTCCGGCAGGGATTCGATAAATTCGTGGCAGCGGGCCGCCCGTGCGGCCGCCGCCACCTCTTCATGGCCGGCCTCGGCGTGTCCCATACGGATGTTTTCCTCAATGGTGTCATAGAAAAGATGAACATCCTGAAATACGAAAGAAACCAGGTTCATCAGCATCTCGGTTCCGATCTCGCGCACCTCCACGCCGCCGATGCGAATGCTGCCCGTCCCCACATCCCAAAAGCGGGGAATGAGGTTGGCGATGGTCGATTTTCCACCTCCGGAAGGCCCGACCAGAGCCGTCAATTGCCCTTCGCGGGCGTGAAAGGACACCCCCGTCAAGGCTTCAGTCCGGGTGGACTCATCTTGATTGTCATAAGAGAAACACACGTTGTCGAACTCGATAGTATACTCACCGGGCACCCGGGGATTCAGCGGTTCGGCAATCGGCTCCTGTCCAAAAATGGCGTCGATCCTTTCCACTCCTTCAGAGATCATGCGCATGTTCCCGCCCAGATACATGAGCTTCATGATGGGGGTCGACAGGCCGGGAGCAAAAACCAGGAAGAGCATCAGAATCAAGGCGAAAGCTTGATTATCGGGCTGTCCGCTTAAAATAAACACCCCCACCGGCAGGATGAAAGAGAGCAGCGAGGCCGGGATGGTTGTAAATATGATGTAGGGACGTTTGCAGAACCCGGTGTACTCCACCGCCCAATCCCGATAAGCGATGATGGAATTGTGGAATCGCAGGAAGGAACTTACCGTGAGTCCGAACACCTTGACCGCAGGCATTCCTCTGACATACTCAACCCCGGCCGCATTCATCCGCTCCAGTGCGTTGTGATATTCCTTGATGGATTCCAGGCCTTCCTTTCCGTAAAAGACCAGGGCCTGAAGGAAATAAGCCCCGATAATGGGAACGGCACAGACCAGGGCCAGGCGCCAGTCCAAAACAAACATAACCGTCAGCATGATCACCGGCAGGGCTACCGCTCCCACCAGGTCGGGCAGTTGATGGGCGATGAAGTTTTCGATTTTCTCCACGCTCATTTCCAGCAGCTTTTTAATCGCTCCCGTTGACTGGCGGGTATGGTAGCCCATGGGCAGCCTGGCCAGGTGTTGGGCCAGACGCATCCTGAGGTTGTACAATATACGAAAAGCGGCTACATGCGAGGCCATGATACCGGCGTATAAAAACAACAGTGAGCCCAGCAGCGAATATAAGGCCCACAATCCCCATTGCCGGATCAGTTCCATATTGCTCAAGGCCGGGTTAGCTGCGTTTTTCAGTAATTCCTCCACAATAAAATAGGTAGCCACAAAGGGGAGAAACATCAGTGCATTGCTGATTACGGACAAAACCCCTGAAAGCACCAGCAAACCACGTTTCTCACCGGCAATCTCCAAGAGGCGCGCAATACCGGTTTTCTTGCTGGCAGCATCATCATTGTTCATTGATTATCACCCCTTTTCATACAAACCAGGGATTGAGCCATACCAGCGCGGTTGGGCACAACCGGTATAACTTCAGGGCGCGCCGCTTGTAGGTTGATAAATCCATGTCTATGCCGGCTATTGACAGCATGGTCTCATAATTCTGTTTGATTTCTTCAAAGTCATAGCTTACCGGCACATAGATATAGTCTATATCGAGGGCTTGCCTGATATCATTCGCCGCTGCCAAACCTACCGGATTCGGAACGATATTCAAACTCACTCTGGCCAGTTGCTGAAATTCGGCAAAGGTTGCAAACTCCGAGATGTGGTGTATATCCATGTATCCGGCTGCAGCCATAATTTCATAGATCTCACTGTTTTTATCAATGCTTACGTTGTTGCCGCAAAAGGCGGCTGCTGTTAGAAGCTTAGCTTTATCGGACGGCTCCAAAAGGCCATAGATTTTGCGTTGTATATTCACCGGCGGAGGTACTTTGCTATCCAGTGTAATGGGATTCATATGGCATATGGTGAAGCGCATATCCGGATGGCCTTGGCGCAATACCTGCAGCAATGCTTCATGATCGGTGCCCAGCAAATCATCGAGACAGCTCACAAAAATCATCAACACCCTGGGGCGGACTTCCAGTTGCTCGAGAAGCTCCTCAACCGCTTCGCCTATGAGCTCTTCATAGCCCCCCGACACCATGTCGGTCTCATCTATATACAGGTAAGAAAGCCGGTGCTTCAGCCCCCGGGTGATGGCGCCGATAGCGCCATGCCGTCCACATGCAAAGGGGCATACCAAAAGCTGATAGCTTTCCGGCACCAGCATGCCGGTTCTAACCACCCCCCAGCCTCCGCGGGATGGCGAGCAATATCGCAATGTATCAGGAAAGCGGGCCAATAAACCCGTCTGTGTTTGTTTAATCAACTGCATGCAATCACCGCCTTTTTCGCCAATTCCATATATTCTTTTGCCGTAAACCGCAATTTTGTGCATCATGATGATCTTCCTTTGGATAGTTAGAGCATTCTAACTATTGTGCTAAAATAAATAGGGAACCTGACTATTGAACCCTGATTTTTATTGCTGCTGAAAGTCAATGGAATATTTTCTTTTTAATCCAGAAGCGTATCTCGATACGTACCTCTATATCTCATAGAAAATGCCCTTGGTGAGTTTCTGTGTACTTATCTGAAGACAACACCCGGGGTGTGATTCAAAAAGGATTGTGGTCTAAATACCTGGACATTTTCTTCAGGTGGGCTCTGGCTTTCATAAGATCAATTTTCATGTTACGCAAGCCGAATCTGCGCAACAATTCTATTATTTCCTGGTCGTTATAAGTATCGATCGGTTTTCGACTATTCACTTTGCTCAGGAAGGCTAGGGCCGATTCTAATCGTTCTAGTGACAATCATCTTATTAAGAAGGGTCGCGTTTCACCGTCGTCAGCGCCTGGGAAATACTGCTCAAGCTGGAGCTTGACAGGATTTTATAGGGTTTATTGATCCGGCTGCATATTTTCTTAACGCTCAAACAAGCGCCATGACTGTTGCAATCAACCGGACACAGGATGATATCGGATTTCTTTATCAAGCCCTCCAATTCTCTTTCTCCCGAGTGCAGATAGCCGTCATGATACTCGAAGTCGGCCCCTAGGTTTTCAACCACATCGCGATAAAAACTTCTGAGCTTGGTCAGCCCCCCGACGATCAAAACCCGCTTGTCGCACAGGTGACGGCAGCACTGGTTTTGGGAACAATCGGTTTGGTCGCAATCATTATCGCGTATCAGGCGTTCGATCTCGCTGCATAATTGCACATTGATCTCTTTCTGCAGCCACAGATCAGATTGCAGGGCCTCTTTTTCCTTTTCTAATTTTTGCACCCGTTCCTGGGCTTCATGCCAGGCATTTTCAGCTTGATGGAGGGCCCTGGTCAACTGCGCGCTATCTTCGACGCAACTATTTATGGTGGTGTCGGCCTGAACCGAATGTTCAGAATCTGCCGAAATGCGTTTTTCCAGGTTATGTAGTTTGTTTTCCAAATTGCGACGGATCTTTTCTGAGGCAGTCAGATCTTTGGCCAGTTCTCTCCGGTCCTTCTTTTCCTGCCGGAGTCTGGCCGTCAACTGGGCATTGATATAGGATAAACGGTCATATTCGATTTTTTCCTGGCGCGCTTTGCCGCCATTGAGATGGGACAACATATGAACATCGCCGAAGACGTTGTTGATCGTTTTCTCTGCAAGCCCCGGATGGGTGACCGCCACCCAGTACAGCCCGCAAATATGGCCTGATTTCACATGATCCTGCCATGCCGCCATAAACTGATCTTCAGTACAATTCCCGAAACGGGAGATTTCGCAGCGGTATTTATGGTTCAGATGACTGTTCAGGCGGCGTGACACTTTGTTTTCCGAATACAGGGCCTGCACCATGAACATATGGATTTCATGGTCGGAAAACGGCTTGCAGTCAATATGCAATTTATTGAGAATCAGCCTTTGCTCGTCCATATCCAGACAGGTGCCGCACACTGAACAGAATAAATCACTGGATATATCCCAAACAAATTTGCGTTTATTGCTTTTAGCCGGCATAGAATGTGTTTTGCCCACCGGTTTGATATGATTATTTAAAATCTCCATAGCTTACCTCCTTCCATGGATTTTTTTCGGCAAGAGTGTTGGCGGGGTTCACTCTGCGCTTCTATCGGTTTTTATGCCTGTAATCACCAGGCTGCCGGCTTCGATATCATGTTCGTAAGTTGTTTCCAGCTTATCCAGGACCCTTTGCGCCCATTCTTGGGCGGTTCTGCCAGAGGGAGCGGATGGTCCCCCCAGCATCAACTCGGCAAGCCGTTTACCGCCAATCAGAGCCATCTTGTATCTCCTTTAAGGGTTAAACCCCAATGCCCAACAACAGCCCGCCCCGGTAGACCAGGAAAGAGACGACCCAGGCCAGGGCCAAAGTGTAGCCAATGGTGAACAGCGGCCATTTCCAGCTATTGGTCTCCCGCTTCATGACTGCGATGGCGGCCATACAGGGAACATAGATCAAAGTGAAGATCATGAGCACATAGGCCACCAGCGGGGTATAACCGGACTGTTCCTTGGCCCGTTCAGCAAATCCTTTGACCGAAGATTCCTCTTCTTCGGCCAGGGCCTCTTCGTCTTCGATGCTATAAAGGGTTCCCAAGGTACTTACCACCACTTCCTTGGCGCCAAAACCAGCCACCAGGGCCACGCCGGTTTTCCAATCAAAGCCCAGGGGTCTAAACACCGGCTCTATAGCCTTGCCCACTTGTCCGGCATAGCTGTTTTCCAGCTGAACGGTGGCGTCTTCGTAGGGCTGCCCCTGACTATCGGTGGTGGGAAAAGTAAATAAAGCCCACATCACAATGGATATCATCAAGATGATGGTACCGGCCTTTTTCACGTAAAGCCAGGTTCGTTCCCACATATGGATCAGAATATTTTTTATCGTAGGCATTTGATAAGTCGGTAATTCCATAACGAAAGGCTCGGTTTCACCGGGCAAGAGCCAGGTGCGAAAAACCCGGGCCATAATAATCGCCAGGCAAATGCCGATCATATATATGGAGAACAATATGTTCCCTCCCATTTGCGTGGGGAAAAAGGCGGCAATCAGCAGACTGTAAACCGGCAGCCGCGCCCCGCAGCTCATCAGAGGAGTAACCAGCATGGTCACCAGACGATCACGGGGATTCTCCAGAGTGCGGCTGGCCATCAGCGCAGGCACCGAGCAGCCGAAACCAATCAACATGGGGACAAAAGACTTGCCATGCAGGCCGGCTTTGTGCATCACCTGGTCCATGACAAAGGCGGCTCGGGCCATGTAACCGGTTCCTTCCAGGAAGGCGATGCCCAGGAAGAGCAGCAGAATGTTGGGCAAAAAGACGATGACTCCGCCTACCCCGCCTACGATGCCGTCCACCAGCAGAGAACGCAGCAGGCCGTCTGCCATATTGGCATTCAGCCAGTCGCCCAAAGCGGATACTCCGGAATCGATCCAATCCATGGGAGGAGCTCCCAGGGTGAAAGTCATTTGGAACAGCAGCCACATCATGCCCAGGAATAAGGGTATACCCAACACGCGATTTAAAAGAACATTATCGATTTTCTCCGTCACGGTTGCCTTGTCCAGAAGGGCTCTCTGACAAACTTCGCGGCAAATCCCGCGAACATAAGCATAGCGGTCTTCCACCAACGCTATTTCCGGTTCATCGTTGGTGAGATTCTTAATACGCTGACGGCTTTGCTCAACTTCGCGCATGAAATCCGGACCGATCTTCCAGGCTGAAATTTGCCGGCCTACTTCCTGGTCATTTTCCAGAAGCTTGATGAGCAGCCAGCGGAAGGGCATGGTGGAGAGTTCGGTACCGGCTTCTACTCCAGCTGCGGCTTCCGCGGCCACAGGTTGGGGAGGCTGTAATTGCTCCTGCAGTCGAGCCAGCTCATCCTCAATTTCCGGACGGTAGCGCCCTTGTCTTTCCTGGGCCTTGGTCTGCCCGGAGTCGTAATTGACTATCTCCTCCAGGATATCCCGGATGCCCTCGTTTTTGCTCCCCACAGCCCGTACGACCGGTATCCCCAGGAGCTGTGAAAGCAGGCCGTGATTTATTTTAACCTGGTTTTTCTCGGCGACATCCGACATATTCAGTACCAGTATCACCGGAACCTCTAATTCTTTTAACTGCATAGTCAGGTAGAGGTTGCGCTCCAGGTTGGAAGCATCAACAATATCAACTAAGATATCGGGCTTTTCATTAATAATAACCTGACGGGCCACCACCTCATCCGGCGAGTAGGCGGAAAGTCCGTAGGTCCCAGGCAGATCGATCACGGTAATATCATGATCCTTATATTTTACCCGGCCTTCTTTTCTTTCCACGGTTACGCCCGGATAGTTGCCCACATGCTGACGGGCGCCGGTCAAGGCGTTGAATATGGTGGTTTTCCCTGAGTTGGGATTACCGGCCAGGGCAATGACAATGTTTTTTCGGTTCATCTTCTATTTCCTCCAGTTATGATTCCAGGATAATGGTATTGGCTTCTTCCTTGCGCAGAGACAAGTGAAAACCCTGGCTTTTAACCTCTACCGGATCGCCCAGAGGGGCATAGCGCTCCATCATAAGCTCCACCCCGGGCACCAGTCCCATTTCCGTTATGCGCCGGCGGATGATGCCGTGTCCGGTAACGGCCTTAATTCGGGCGCTCTCTCCAGGAGTCAAGTCTTTCAAAGTTCGGGTCATAGCTTTCATCTCCATTCTTCATATAAAATCCACTCTTTTTATACATGGCTTCTATTTTGTTATCCATCAGGGCGGTGGTTTGTTAGGAGTCCTGCTTGGGGCCTGGCTCCGCGCTGGCCTCCGGCCACTCGCGGACGGGGCAGGAGCTGGAGGAGCACATTCCACAGTCGCAAGAATTTTTTCTCGGTACACCGCTTGCCGTATCCATTAATCTTTTGACCTTAAAGCCGATGGCAATCAGGGCCAGCAGGAGAATTGCATATAAAATAAATTTTTCCACGGATATCACCCCTTTGAAAGTTAGCATTGGCTAACTTTTTATTTAAATAATAAACGCCACCACATATCTAAAATGATAATGATTATCAATATTATGATAGTCGATAGTTTTATCTTATGTCAATATATTTTTTAGACTAAAGCGCACCGGGGAGAACACGCCGCACCGGCTATTACAGGAATGCACTGCATCGGCAAAGATACCGAAAGATTCATCAACCTTTTCGGCCTGCATTTGAAGGTGCAGGCTTTGCTGGAGCGGAGAATTAAAGCTGAATAATCCCATAACCTGATTTGGGGCTGAATTACTGGGAAACACTAGGACTATAGGCGCAGGATGGGGCTTACTCCATCCTGTTAACTTTTTCAAAAGGGCTGAAAAAGGACAAAATACTTCGTTTGGATCATCCCCAGACATAATTTCTGGGATATGGCAAAACAGGCCTCGTTGTATCCCCTTATATGGTGGTATATACTGTATATAGTGTGAAGAGCAATTAGCACACCATATATATTGTGGTTGAAACAAGGAGGAAATGGTTTGAGCATTACAAAAATTCGCAAAAGGGATGGCCGGGTGGTGCCATTCGAAAAACAAAAAATCGTCAATGCAATATTTCAGGCCGCCAAAGCGGTAGGCGGCCGCGATATTCAAATTGCCCAAACCCTGGCGGATAAAGTAGCGGAACTGGCGGAATATCAAAGCCTGGATGATTACGAGATCCTTTCGGTGGAAGAGATTCAGGATCTGGTGGAAAAGGTCCTGGTCAAAAACGGCCATTACAAAACTGCCAAAGCTTACATTCTCTACCGCAAACAGCATGAGATGCTGCGCGATACCAGGCAGCTATTAGAGAGCAACGAGATCGTCAACAAATACCTGGATCGCAGCGACTGGCGCGTCAAAGAAAACTCCAACATGAATTTCAGCCTGCAGGGCATGAATTTCCATATCTCCTCTATAGTTACCAGCCAGTACTGGCTGAATCAGATCTACACCCCACAGATGAAGACCGCCCAGGAGAGCGGGGATTTCCATATGCATGACCTGGGCATTCTGGCGGTATACTGCGTGGGCTGGGATTTGCAGGATTTGATCCGGGAAGGCTTTAAAGGCACCCGCGGCAAGGTGGCCAGCAAGCCGGCCAAGCATTTCCGCACCATTCTGGGCCAGATCGTCAACTTCTTCTACACTTTGCAGGGCGAGGCAGCCGGAGCACAGGCATTTTCCAACTTCGATACCCTCCTGGCTCCCTTCATCTATTACGACAATTTAAGCTATGAACAGGTCAAACAGAGCCTGCAGGAATTTATTTTCAATGTCAACGTGCCTACCCGGGTGGGATTCCAGACCCCGTTTACCAACATCACCATGGACCTCAAGGTTCCTGGTTCCTTCAAGGATCAGGCCGCCATTATCGGCGGACAGCTGATGGAAAAGAACTATGGCGAATTCCAGAAGGAGATGGATATGCTCAACCAGGCTTTCGCCGAGGTGATGATGGAAGGCGATGCCGAGGAGCGGGTTTTCACCTTCCCCATCCCCACCTACAACATCACCGCCGACTTCGACTGGAAGAATCCGGCTTATGACCGCATCTGGGAGATGACCGCCAAATACGGCATCCCTGGGTTTTCCAATTATATCAACTCGGATATGGATCCGGAAGATGCCCGCAGCATGTGCTGCCGACTGCGTTTAGACAACCGCGAACTGCGCCGCCGCGGCGGGGGGCTGTTCGGCTCCAACCCCTTGACCGGCTCTATCGGCGTGGTGACCATCAATATGCCCCGCATCGGCTACCTGGCCAAGAATGAAGCTGATTATTTTGAGAGGCTGGCGTGCGTCATGGACCTGGCCAAAGACAGCCTGGAGATCAAGCGCAAGGTGTTGGAAAACCTGACCGATTCCGGGCTTTATCCCTATTCGCACTTCTACCTGCGCAATGTCAAAGAGGCCAGCGGCAGGTATTGGGTGAACCATTTCTCCACCATCGGTCTGGTAGGAATGAACGAATCCTGCCTGAACTTCCTGGGTCAGGATATCGCCAGCCCGGCCGGGCATGCCTTCGCTGTCAAAGTATTGCAGTTCATGCGCGACCGCATCAGCACCTATCAGGATGAGACCGGCAGCCTGTTCAATTTGGAAGCCACTCCGGCTGAAGGGGTGAGCTACAGCCTGCCGCAGAAAGACCGCAGGCTGTATCCGGAGATCATCGTGGCCAACAACGAAGCGGTGAAGCAAGGAGCCGAACCGTTTTACACCAATTCCACCTTCCTGCCGGTAGGATATACCGATGATCTTTGGGAAGCCATGAAGCTGGAAGACCCGCTGCAAACACTGTATACCGGGGGAACCACCTTCCACATTTTCCTGGGCGAAGCCCTGCCGGATGTGGGAGCGGTCCAGAATTTGATCAAAAAGGCCTGCGAGCAGTTCCATATGCCTTACTACTATATTTCCCCGACCTTCAGCATTTGCCCTGAACACGGCTATATCCGGGGCGAGCATTTCGAATGCCCCTATTGCCAGGAGAGCGGCAAGGAGACCTCCTGCGAGGTGTATTCACGGGTGGTGGGCTATCTGCGCCCGGTAGATCAGTGGAATGAAGGCAAACAGCAGGAGTTTAGGAACCGGCAGACCTACAAGGTTGGCTAGAGCATCTGCGGCAGTACTCTATATCGAATGAATGCGGAGTTTTGAGGCATGAGATTTGCAGGTTTTTTAAAACAGAGTCTGGTGGACTACCCCGGGAAAATAGCCGCGGTGCTATTTACCCGGGGCTGTAATTTGCGCTGCCCTTACTGCCACAACGGGCACCTCCTGGTCAAACCGGGGCGTACCGAAAATAATGACCTGGATCTGGACATTTTGCTGGGATTCCTGCAAGAACGCGCCGGTTTTTTGGACGGGGTGGTGATCACCGGGGGCGAGCCCACCCTCAATCCCGGCCTGCCCGAGGCCTGCCAGGCCATAAAAGCCCTGGGATACCTGGTGAAGCTCGATACCAACGGCACTCGTTATGAGGTTTTAAAGAGCCTGATCGAGGGGGGCCTGGTGGATTATGTGGCCATGGACCTCAAAGCCCCCCTGGAATACAAGGATTACCTGGAGGTGTGCGGGCGGCTCAGCCGGGAGGACTTCCTCAATATACGCAACAGCGTGCATTTACTGAAAGAAGCCCCCATCGAGGTGGAATTCAGAACCACGGTGGTGCCGCTTTACCACAATGCGGATGACCTGCTCCAGATCGGGTCAGCCATTGCAGGAGCAGAGCTCTATACCCTGCAGCAGTTCAACCCCCGCCAGACACTGGAACCCGGACTCCGCTCCAGCAGGCCTTACCGCCCCCAGGAACTGCAGGAAATGGCGGCCCGGCTCCGGCCCCTGGTAGCGAGGGTGCGGGTAGTCAATGCGTGAAAAGCGGCGGAAGTCTTGGTATCAGGCGCAGAGTACTCTATAATTAAGTAGTTAAAGCTCAAGGAACAGGGGTGTTGATATGAAATTGTGGGGTGGCCGCTTTACCAAAGAGAGCGACCTGTTAACCGAGGACTTTAATGCCTCCGTCGCGGTGGACGGCCGTATGTACCGCCAGGACATAGCGGGGAGCATAGCCCACGCTGCCATGCTGGCCAGGCAGGGGATAATTGACGAAGAGGAAAAAGATAAGATTGTGGCCGGCTTGCAGGAGATCCTGGCAGAGCTGGACCAGGGCCGGCTGGAATTCACCGTAGCCGCAGAAGACGTGCATATGAATATTGAAACCTTCCTGATTGCCAGGATCGGCGAGGTAGGCAAGAAGCTTCACACCGCCCGCAGCCGCAATGATCAGGTGGCTCTGGATGTGCGCCTCTACCTGAAAGACGAAGCCTGGATCATTAGGGGATTGATCCTGGGACTGCAGGAGACTCTGCTCAATCTGGCCCGGGAGCATACCGAAACCATCATGCCCGGCTACACCCATATGCAAAAGGCCCAGCCCATAACCCTGGCCCACCATCTTTTGGCCTATTTTGAGATGCTGCGCCGGGATGTGGAGCGTTTGGAGGATGGCGTGAAGAGGGCCAATGCCATGCCGCTGGGCTCCGGGGCCCTGGCTGGCACCGGCTTTAACCTGGACCGGGAATTTGTAAAAGAGCAGCTGGAGCTTGACATCATCACCCGCAACAGCCTGGACGCTGTCAGCGATCGCGATTTCGCCCTGGAATTCTGCAGCTTCGCCAGTATACTGATGATGCACCTATCGCGCTTTTCGGAGGAACTGATCCTCTGGTCCAGCGAGGAATTCGGCTTCATCGAGCTGGACGACGCTTATACCACCGGGTCCAGTATCATGCCGCAAAAAAAGAATCCGGATCTGGCCGAGCTGGTGCGCGGTAAAACCGGCCGGGTGTACGGGGATCTGATTGCACTTCTGACCTTGATGAAAGCGCTTCCTTTAGCTTATAACAAAGACATGCAGGAGGACAAAGAAGCCCTGTTCGACGCTATGGATACGGTTAAGAAATGCCTTATGGTCTATGAACCCATGCTGAGGACGGCCCGCTTCAGGACTGAGAAAATGCTTGAGGCCGCCCGGGGCGGATTCACCAATGCCACCGACCTGGCCGATTATCTGGCTGCCAGAGGGCTGCCCTTCCGGGATGCCCATGCGGTGGTAGGCAGGGCAGTGTTGCATTGCATTCAAGCCGGCAAGGTTCTGGAGGAGATCTCCCTGCAGGAGTATAGAGAATTCTCGCCTCTGATCGAAGCGGATATATACAATTACCTGGATATCAAGGCCTGTGTTCAGAGACGCTCCGTGCCTGGCGGACCCTCATCTTTGGCCGTGAATCGGGCTTTGGAGGAAGCCTTCTCCTGGTTGGGAAGTATGCATGAAAAAACCTCTTGGTAAACCTGGAAAAACATTTATAAACAAAAGCACATATCGTTGGATGAAACATATTGCGGCTGTCTTCGCGGGCAGCCTTTTTATATAAACTTTTGCTTAGAGCCGGCATTCTAACGGAACCAGGTCTTACGCGACAGCCGATAAGCATTGGCTATCCTGAGGATTTCATTCCGGGGCTGTCTTTTAGTGGAGTTATCGGGGCAACTGCGGCTTTTCTTCCGGGGACAGCCGTTTTTTGCCGCGGGAGCGATAATGGGGGATATTATCTTGCATGATTATGGAAGCCTGGCCTTGATTCACCAGGTAGGCCAGCATGCTGGAAACGGTTTTGGAGAGCCGGAAATAATGATTGCGGTTGATTTTAACTCCCTGGCGGGAGGTGAATTCACCTATAACCCCCTCCAGGCTGCGGGGTACTTGGATGATGTCGTCCATAGCCCGAAGGTTATTTGTCAAAATGTCGTAATTGGCGGTGATAACGAGAAGGGCGTCTTCCGCCAATCCCCCGTGGGACAGATATATTGACTTATAATTGCCCGCTGTGAGCCTATCAAGGGTTAAGAACTGCTGGGCCGCATCAACCAGAAATACACAGGGGAATGTCTTCAGGATCTGGGGAGATACCAGGCTGTCCCCGGCGAACAATACCCCGTCAGGGGTGATGAGGCCCATCTGCCCCGGGCTGTGCCCTGCCAACGGCACCGCTTCAAAGCGGGCTTCTTTGATAAACACAGGTCCTGCCTCAACCCGCTGGGTGACCCGGGAGGCCTGGGGCATGAAGAACTTGCCCCTCAAGAGTTTGGGGGGATAGGCAGTGTAGGTTGAATAGGGGAGCAACAGAGGGTTCTCAATAAAAGCCGCCTCGATGGCAGTGGCATACACTTGGCAGCAGGTGTGCTCCTGAATCAAGCGGTTGCCCCCGCAGTGGTCGGCATGGGCATGGGTATTGAAAATGGTGTGAACCGCCCAGCCTTTTTCGTCCAGTATCTGCAACACTTCCCGGGCGTGGGCTGAGGTGTGACCGCTGTCGATAAGCAGGCAGTCCCGTTCATCAAGAAGGTACACCCCCAGTGAGGCGAATTCGCTTTCTATGGCATAGGTCTTCGCTGCCAGCTGCCGCAGTTGCACCGCTTCTTGAGCCCTCCTCCAGTTCGCTTAAAAGCTCCCGCGTAAAAAATACCAGGGTTGTTCAAACTCCTCAGCCTGCCGTTCCCCCGAAAACAACCCTACTCCAAAATGACCGGGCTGCCGGGAAAATGTGGTTCTTCACTTTGCCCAAATCCTGAATCAAATATGGAAGGAGCCCCTATCAAGGGGCCTCCCATTTTACTATGGGCTTGCGGGCCGCAGTCACCTCATCGACCCTTTTTATGACCGCATGGTGGGGGGCATTCTTGACCAGATCAGGATTATCGGCTGCTTCTCTGGCGATGGACTGCATGACCCCAACAAAGCGGTCCAGGCGTTCCTTGGATTCGGTTTCGGTAGGCTCAATCATCATGGCCTCCGGAACGATCAAGGGGAAATACACTGTGGGGGGATGATAGCCGTAGTCTATCAGGCGCTTGGCGATATCCATGGTTGAAACCCCGTATTGCCCCTGGTTTTTGGAATTAACCACAAATTCATGCTTGCACAGCCGGTCCAGGGGTATATTATAGGTTCCCTTGAGTTGATGGCGCAGGTAGTTGGCATTTAAGACCGCGTGCTGGCAGGCTTCTTTGAGGCCTTCCCCGCCCAGGGCCCTGATATAGGTGTAGGCCTTTACAATCACTCCGAAATTCCCGTAGAAATTCTTCACCTTGCCGATGGACAGTGGGCGTTCGTAGTCGAAGGCATAAAGGTCACCCCGCCTCACCGCCACCGGCACGGGCAGGAATCTTATCAGGGGCTCTTTTACCCCCACCGGACCCGAGCCCGGCCCGCCTCCGCCATGGGGTGCGGAGAAGGTCTTGTGCAGATTGACATGAATAACATCAAAGCCCATATCACCGGGCCGGGATACCCCCATTACCCCGTTTAAGTTGGCCCCGTCATAGTAGAGCAGGCCGCCGCCCTCATGAACTATGCCAGCCACCTCCCGGATGTTCTCTTCGAACAGCCCCAAAGTGTTGGGATTGGTGAGCATCAGGCCGGCCACTTCGGAGGTCATTTTGGAGCGCAGGTCATCCAGATCGATAAGGCCTTCCGCATTGGAACTGATTTCGATTACCTCGTAGCCCACCACATTAGCAGTAGCGGGATTGGTGCCATGGGCGGAATCCGGCACCATCATCTTGGTGCGTTTGTCATCCCGGCGGTCTTTATGATAGGCCTTGATGATCATCACCCCGGCCATCTCCCCGTGGGCGCCGGCGGCGGGCTGCAAAGAAAAACCGTCCATACCGGTTATCTCGGCCAGCATCTGCTGCATTTCATAATAAAGCTCTAAAGCCCCCTGTACGCTACCTTCTGGCTGACAGGGATGGATAGCGGCGAAGCCGGGGAGCCGGGAGGCCCACTCGTTGATTTTGGGGTTGTATTTCATGGTGCAGGACCCCAGGGGATAAAAACCGTTATCCACACCATAAGCCCGGGCGGACAATTCTGTAAAATGCCTTACCGCCTCCACTTCGCTCAGTTCCGGCATGGCGGCGGGCTGCTGGCGCATAAATTGCCGGGGTATATTTTCACTCAGATCGATCTCAGGTATATCCAGGTCTGGCAGGGTGAAGGAATTGCTGCCGGGGACGCTCTTTTCAAAAATCAGTTGGCTCATGCTATTTCCCTCCTAAAATGGCTGCCAGCCGGTCAATTTCAGCAGGGGTGCGCTTTTCGGTGAAAGCCAGTAATAAAGCCCCATCCAATTGGTAGCCCCCGATGATGCCGTTTTCCAAAAGCCTGCGGTTGGCGGCCCCGGGATCATCGATTTTAATGGCAAACTCGTTGAAGAAGGGCTGATGGTATTTTAGTTCCAGCCCCGCCCCGGCCAGTTGTGCCTGAGCATAATGAGCCAGCTGATAACAGCGCCGGGCGATATCCCGCAAACCCTGCTCACCCACAAAAGCCAGATACATGCTGGCCGCCAGGGCGCATAAAGCCTCATTGGAGCAGATATTACAGGAAGCCAGTTCGCGGCGGATGTGTTGTTCCCGAGCCTGCAGGGTCAGGACGAAGGCCCTCTTGCCGTCTTTGTCGGTGGTTTGTCCCACGATACGCCCCGGAATCTTACGCATCAAGCTCTTATTGGCAGCCATAAAGCCCAGATAAGGCCCTCCGAAACTGAGGCTGATGCCCAGAGGCTGACCCTCGCCGACAGCCAGGTCTGCGCCCCATTCAGCAGGAGATTTCAAAAGGGCCAGTGAAACAGGTTCTACCGCCATGATAAAAAGGCCTTTATGGGCATGAATGGCCTTTTCCAGCCCGGTACAGTCTTCCAATATGCCGTAGAAATTGGGCTGCTGTATCACCGCGCAGGCGGTCTCATTATCGACGGCCGCTGCCATGGCCTCGATATCGGCGCAGCCATTTCTCCCCGGGACCAGAACCACTTCCAGGCGCCCGGAAAGGGTATAGGCCTTGAGAATCTGCAGGTATTCAGGGTGAACTGTGTCAGAGATCACTACTTTTCTGCGGCCTTTGCCGCTCATGCAGGCCAGGCTGCAGGCCTCGGCCAGGGCGCTGCCGCCATCATAAAGCGAGGCGTTGGAGACATCCAGCCCGGTCAATTTACAGATCAAGGTCTGGTATTCAAAGATGGATTGCAATATGCCCTGACTGATCTCCGGCTGATAAGGGGTGTAGGCGGTATAGAACTCGGAGCGCAGCAGAAGCTGTTCCACAGGCGCCGGAATATAGTGGTCATAGGCGCCTGCACCCAGGAAAGAAGGGAAATCCTCAGTATTGATGTTTTTAGCGGCCAGGCTTTTTATATGGCGATGCAATTCCATTTCCCCCATCCCCGGGGGCAGCCGCAGACCGCTCTTGACACGCAGGTCAGCATCGATGTCGCTGAACAGTTCATCCAGGCTGTTCAGGCCCAGGATGTTGAGCATCTCCTCTACGACCGGGGTGGGGTTAGGAGTGTATTTCATTTTACTCCTCCCTAGTCTTCGAGGTTCTGGCAAAAGGTGGTGTAGGCCGAAGCCGACATCAATCCCTGCAGTTTGCCAGGGTCGCTCAACTCGATGGCGGCTATCCAGTTCTCATAGGGATCCTGATTCAACAGCTCCGGGGAGTCCTCCAACTCCTCGTTTACGCTTTTGATGGCGCCGTCAGCGGGGCTGTACAGGTTGGCCACCGCTTTTACCGATTCGATCACCCCGATGGACTCGCCTTTGGATACTGAGGCATCCAACTCCGGCAGCTCCACGAAAACGATATCCCCCAGGTGATGCTGGGCATAATCAGTTATCCCGATATAGCCGACTTCACCTTCCACCCTTATCCATTCGTGCTCATCGGTATAAAGCAATCCCTCTGGTATGTTCATATTCGATCCCTCCATTATATTTAAGAACCTGATAAGATACCTTGCATTACTTAGACTTGGTTCTTTTGCGGTAGAATATGCCCTGGCCCACCACCGCTTTAACGGCTTTGCCGCGGATCATGATATCGATCTCGGTGCCGGGGGCGCTGTATTTGCTGTCTATCAGGGCCAGGCCGATCGGCTTTTTAAAAGTGGGGGCATGCAGGCCGCTGGTAACATGGCCGATGTTGACCCCGTCCTTTTCCACCTCGTAATGCGAGCGGGGAATCCCTTTGTCCACCATTTCGAACTCCACCAGTTTTCTTCCCAGCCCGGCTTGTTTTTGTTCCAAAAGAGCCGACCTGCCGATGAAATCACCGTTGTCAAGCTTGACGAAATAGCCCAAGCCAGCTTCCAGGGGGGTTATATCCTTATCGATCTCCTGCCCGTACAGGGGCAGCTTGGCTTCAAATCTCAGGCTGTCCCGGGCTCCCAACCCAATCGGGCTTACCAGCTCCCCTCCCGCCTTAAGGATTTCTTCCCATAGCAGAACGGCATCAGCGGGCCTGACATAGATTTCAAAGCCGTCTTCTCCGGTATAACCGGTTCGGGAGACTATACATTCTAATCCGGCTATCTTCACTGCGGGATTAAACTGAAAGAATTTGATCTGGTCGAGGTCAGTAGGGGTGAGGGTTTGCAGGATCTCCTGAGCCCGGGGCCCCTGGAGGGCCAACTGCGCATATTGGGGGGAAACATCTTCGGCAAGAACCCCCTCCATAAGATTCTCCTTGATCCAGGCGAAGTCTTTTTCCGCATTGGCGGCGTTCACCACCAGGAGATATTTGGCAGGGTGATATTTGTAGATCAAAAGATCATCAACCACCCCGCCGTCAGGATAACACATGGGGCTGTACAGAACCTGAAAGTCGCGCATTCTGGATACATCATTGCATACCAGCTTCTGCACGAAGTCCTGAGCCCGCTCCCCGGTGACCATAATCTCGCCCATATGAGATACATCGAAAAGTCCAGCACTTTCACGCACCATGTGGTGCTCCTTAATGATCCCCATGCCTTCATATTGAACTGGCAATTCCCAGCCCCCGAAATCAATGATCTTGCCTTTGTACTTCAGGTGCATGGGGTACAACGGGGTTGATTGCAACGGCATCATACTCCTCCTTCGCCAGGTAACAAAACCCGGGTTAACTTAGACTGATTGTGTTTATAGGCAATAAGAACTGCTTGGGATTTGATTCACAAATTAGCTTCCCCGCTACCTGCCCGATGTTTGTTTAAAGCGGGTTAAACTTCCAAAGCTTTCATTTGCCAAAAGAAATTGGACTACAGCAAAATTTTATCAAAAAAAGACAATAATTGCGAAACACTTATTGAGGATAAATGCAAAAAACGCCAAAACCTTATCAAATTGGGCTGTGACCTGATTTCAAATTATCATATAATATTATTTAAATTGAGCCCTGACGATATGCGATTTACGTAATCCCGCCTCGGGCGGAATTTGTTGAGGAGGATATAGACATGAGCCGCTTCTATGATGACAAAAACCTGTTCGATGAAGAAATGGTGGAGCAGTGGGCCGAGGAATTCTTCGGTCAGCTGATGAATATCTTTAACGGTTTTTTCACCCAGGTCGACCTCGAGGAGACTGTGGAGCGCATCAAAGAGATTCCTTTTGAATCCATGGTCCTGGAGAAGCTGAGCGGTGAGAGCGATGAGGTCAAATTGACCGCCATGCGCCGCATCAGGGAACTGGCCGATGCTGAGATCGAATATGTGCAGGGCTATTTGGAGCTGTAGAGCACCGGAGGCTGCTATTCAATACTCCTCCACAGGATTTCGCAAACGTCCAGGACCTTGACCCGCTCCTCTTCACCGGCTTCCTTGACCCCGTCGGTGAGCATGGTCATGCAGAAGGGGCAGTTGCTGGCGATCACCCCGGCACCGGTCTGCAGGAGCTGACCGGTGCGGGCGTCATTGATCCGCTTGAAGCCGCCCACCGCCTCTTCCTCCAGAAACATCCGCCCCCCGCCCGCGCCGCAGCAAAACCCGAAACGGCGGGACTTATCTATATCGACAACCTGTGCCCCGGTGGATTTGACCACCTGGCGGGGCGGTTCATAAATCCCATTGTGCCTGCCTAGAAAACAGGAGTCATGGTAGCTCATAGTGACCGCTTCGGTCTTATTCACACTAAGCCTGCCTTCCGCAATCAGCCTGGCCAAGAATTCGGAGGAATGGTAAACTTCAAAATCGCCCTCCATCTGGAGATATTCGTTTTTGATGGCGTTATAGCCGTGGGGGCAGATGCAGATGATCTTGTCCGCCCCGTATTTCTTGAAAGTCTCTATATTATGGGCGGCCAGGGTCTGGTAAAGGTATTCATTGCCCAGGCGCCGGGCGGGATCGCCGCAGCACCTTTCCTCATTCCCCAGATAGCCGAAATTGATGCCGGCCCGGTCAAGGAGGCGCACCAGGGCCTCGCCGGCCCGCTTGTAGCGGTCGTCGAAAGCCACCGCGCAGCCGCCGTAGAGCAGGTATTCGAATTCCCTGTGGTCTTCGGGCAGGAGATTGACCAGGTTTCTTATACCCCGCTCCTCCAGCCAGTTGGCCCGTGAGGCCCAGCCCACCCCCCAGGGGTTGTAGTTGCGCTCCAGGTTGGTGAAGGCGTTCTGGGCTTCAGCTGGCATATCGCCCTGCCACATTACCAGGTTGCGACGCATATTGATGATCTTGTTGAGGTGCTCGATGAACATGGGGCAGTGCTCCTGGCAGGCCCGGCAGTTGGTGCAGGCCCACAAGACCTCGGGGGTGACCACATCATAGAGCAGGCTGGCCTCCAGGGGGCTGACCGCATTGGCCTCGGCGTCCGAGGTCATGGCCAATTCGGGGCGGGCAGCCCCGCTTAAAAGGTGCGGGGCCTTCCCGTCCAGGTGCTTCTTCATGGCCTGGATGACAGTAACTTTGGGGTTGAGCTTCTTCCCGGTATAATAAGCCGGGCAGTTCTCCTGGCAGCGCCCGCAGCGGATGCAGGCATCCAGGTCTAAAAGGTCCTTCCAGGTGTTCTCCTCAATGCGTTCCACACCAAAGCGTTCCGCCTCTTCGATGTTTTCAATCAACGGAACCGCCTTGGGGTCCAAATCCCGGCTGTAATATCCGATCATGCCGGTGAAGATGTGCCACAGCTTGGTGAAGGGCACCACGGCGATAAAGAGGAAGGCCAGGAACATATGCGACCACCAGCTCAGGCGGTGCCACAGCACCAGACCGTCCAGGCTCATGCTTTTAAACAACCATGCAAACATCCAGCCTACCGGGGAAGCGTCCTGTTCATAGGCGATCTGCTGTAAGGTGGTGGAGAGCTTGATCTGGGCGGCGATGCGCAGCCCTTCCACCAGGAAGCCTCCCAAAAGGATGGCGAAGACCAGGGCCAGAATCCAGCCGTCCGCCGGTTTATGGTCATTGAGGCGATCCGGGCGGCGAATATAGCGTATAAAGGCCAGAACCACAATCCCAAGCATGGCGAAGAAGCCCCCCACGTCGGCCAGCCAGGATATCAGGTAATAAAGCCAGCCGGTCATCTCCGGGAAGCCGATGCGCTCCCAGGCGGCAAAGGCGGCGGTAGCAATCAGGAGAAATATGAAGCCCCAGAACAGGGCCAGGTGCATCACCCCTGCCAGCGGCTTGCGCAATACCTGCGCCTGGGAAAAGGTATTGAAAAGCCAGGAGGCCACGCGCCTCCCTACCTGGTCGTTGCGGTGCAGCCCGCTCTGGGCCAGCCGCCACACCCGGAAGCGCCGGTAGGCCCCATAAAAAAGGAACCCCAGGGGGATGAACATGAACACGTAGACCAGCCATTCATAGGGAATATTGGCTCCCACCACCCGCATGGGGACATCATGCCCGCCGGTGAAGGGCTTGTAAGCGAATATCATGGTATGCCTCCTCGCCAGATCGCGTATTATTCCAATTCTATAAGCTTAATCTGACTCAGAGGGTATCAAATTATTCCAGAAGTAGTGTTATTTACTGTAAGTGCGGCCTAAAAAGAGCCCCCGACGTCTAAGTCCCAGTTCTTCTGCTCCTCATGCGGAGAATCAATTTGGCGATATTTTTGAAGCACATCTATTATACTAATTAGGAGTCATGCCGGATCAAACCGGTTGAAGGAGGCGGAGGCCGTGGATAATACCGGCAAATTTAAAATAGAGACATTCCCTTTGAGTCGAATATCCACCTATGATATCGGCCAGGTTGGATTAAGCAAACATCATCTGAAGGCGTTAATAGAGTTAGACGTGACCGAAGCGCGTAAGTTGATTGCGCAAAAAAGGAAACTATCTAAAGGGATTTCCTTCAATGCATGGCTAATCAAGTGCATTAGCGAGGTGGTCAGGGAATATCCGCTGCTGCATGGTATAAGAAAAGGCAAGAGAAAAGTGATCGTATTTGAGGATATAGATATATCTATAATGATCGAAAGGGAGATTCAAGGCAAAAGAGTGCCTTTGCCATATGTGATTAGGAGAACCAATGAAAAGAGCATTACAGAAATATGGAAAGAAATAGAAGATGGGAAAAAGCAGACCATTGACAATGAGGGCAATTATGTTTTAGGGGAAGCCAAAGACGAGAAATTAATGAAATGGTATTATATGCTGCCGGGGTTCATAAGAAGAACCATATGGAGAGGCATAATTCGAAATCCGTTTGTGACCAAACAAAATATGGGCACGGTAATGATAACCTCTGTCGGTACGGTGGGCCGGATCAATGGCTGGGTAATACCGGTGAGCGTTCACCCCGTATGTTTTGCAGTAGGGTCAATAATAAAAAAGCGCAGTGTCATTGATAACGGAACGGAAACCAGGGAATATCTTAAAATGACAGTTTTGGTGGACCATGACGTTATTGACGGAGCACCGGCCGCCAGGGCACTCTCTAAACTCATTAAAATGATCGAAAGCGGGTACGGATTAGCTTAATCTCAGGCGGGTTAACCGACGCAAGGATTCCCGAAAATGTTCAATGAATGAACTCCTAGCCGCCCTTAAGTACTTGATTGTACTGCCGAAGCACCTTATAATTTAAAGTGCTTTAAAAACAAGCCGATGTGGCTCAGTGGCAGAGCAATTGATTCGTAATCAATAGGTCGGCGGTTCGAATCCGCCCATCGGCTCCAGGAAAAATAAGGCCCCTCCGTGGTTTGGAGGGGCTATTGATTTTGCCCTGGACCCTGCATAAGTAGTAATGGGCAAGCTAAGATACACTTTTTGCTAAATAATATTTTGTAAAGTGGTGGATTTATGAATATTTTAGAAAAGTTTGCTGATGTACCTAAAATAGAAACGGAACGTCTCATCCTTAGAAAAATCACATTAGATGATGCAGAAGATATGTATTTATATGCTTCGAATGAAGAAGTAACGAGATATGTAACTTGGGATACTCATTCCTCATTATCAGATACAATGGAATTTATAAATACGTTTTTATCTAAATATGATGCTCCATGGGGGATTGAGCTTAAAGAAAATGGTAAATTTATTGGAACAGTTCACTTTGTTTGGTGGCAGCCAGAACACAATAGTGCTGAAATTGGATATGTTCTATCTAAAGAATACTGGGGCAAAGGGTTAATTACCGAAGCAGCAAGGGTAATTACCTCTTTTGGTTTCGACAGTATGAACTTAATTCGTATACAGGCGAGATGCTTTTTAGAAAACAAGGGTTCAGAGCGTGTTATGAAAAAGTTAGGTATGTCTTTCGAAGGTATAAGTAGAAAGGTAATGTGTGTTAAAGGGGAACATAAAGACTTAAAGGTGTACTCCATATTAAAGTTTTAGATGTATTTTTTATGCTTTATTACAGTGATATCGTTATATGGACGGATCAAAATCTCTCTTTGATATGCCAATCCAAGCTATCACTTATGAGGATAGGGCCTTTTGCGATCAAAAGCTTCCAGAAGGCTATAGGTTAGATTACAAACAAGACCTTCCGGATGACATATTAAAATCGGTAGCGGCTATGGCAAACACCGATGGCGGATAATACTTGTTGGGATTGAGCTTCCAGTCAGGACCGAAAGGGCTTCCCATCTTCCCAGGGCCGTTCGTTTTGCTTGAATGCGGATACTTCGTAGACCATAGCCTTTAGTCCGGTTACAGTAGAATTTAAACACCGGTATATCGCAAACCTAGCAGCATAAACATAAACCTATCAAATTTAAAATTCTACGAATAATGGCAGAACCTAACTCTGGAGTGTCTGTTTTATCGAGAAAGTCTCATTTCTTATATGGTCATTTTGACGCCATTCCTTGATCTATGGAAATATTTTCACAAATATAGAGCTTACTTCCAAAACAACCATAATCTTTTAACATAATAGATACCTTATTCATATATTTTTATTAACCATTTTAAACAAGCCAGAATAATCTATATTAGTCTTAATCTGCATAACTTCTGGTCATTGTAGCTATATTTGTAGCTGTATATTGATAAAAATGGATAACGAGGATGAAATGCAAAACATCCTAGATTTACGCTGTTGTAATAAAAAAGGAAAAAGATATACATCTACATATAAGTCTTAAAATTCATGCTAGCTTGTATTAACTTTTAACAAATATTCAAGGAGGTTTTTAAAAATGGGCTTTGTTAATCAAGTTTCTCAGACACAATTTTTGGATCAGAATATTAAAACTTTAAAGGTTCTTTGCACACAATGTATACAAGAAAATGGTGAGATTACGATATCCGCACCTTCAGGGGTAACTCTTGACGTAACCACTGGCCAGCTAAATGTCCCCGTAACCTTAGAACTTGCTGGTTCACCCCAAATTAGAAATATAACTGTTTTACAGGGTAAAGTTGTTAATGAAGGTATAGTACCCGTACGTTTGTTGGTTGATGGTCAAGAAATAATCAAATTATTGGAGATACCCTTCCAAGGAATTGTTGAATGCTCCGGTGTCGAACCCGGTGACAATATACAAAAGCATGATTTACAAGTGGAGGGGCTGATTGTTTCGCCGGTTCGTCTGATTACTGGTGATCTAGCCTGCTTAACCCTTAATCTTATTCTTAAAGCAATTGTTAAAGCGTGTATTGTTATTAGCAGAGAAACAATTCTCAAGATTAATGCCGCTAACCCGTTCTGCACCTGCCCTTAGATTAAGGGCAGTACTGGTTCAGTAAATCTTGACTAAATCTAAGCCCTTGTTTTGCCCTTAAGGGGAAGCTAGGGCTTTGTTAATTTATCCATAGGCTTAAGAAAGTAAGCGAGGACGCTTTAAGAAAATTAATCCCGGGTACAACTTATTTGAGTCGTGCCCGGGGTTTTGCTTGATCCTGACAATGTTTTGTATTCAACAAATTTCATCTAGCCACGGTCTGCAGATGGAAAGCCTTCCAGGAACCGCTGGTAGTATAGCAGCAATGCAAAAAACCCATACTTTATCACATTTTACAATATAAGGAATATTATGTATCACAAACAAAAAAGGAGGTTTTATTCATGGCTTTTGTAAATCAAAGTAGCGCGGCGAATTTTGTCCCGCAGAAAATCAAGGTACTAAAGGTTCTTTGCCAGGAATGTTTTCAGGAAATGGGTACAACACCCTTAGCAATTACTTTACCTACTGTTATCACTCCAGCTGATCTTGCGCTCCTTGAAATTACAGTAACTCCCGGTACTCCAACAGTTACTAACTTTACAGTCCTGACCAACAAAGTAGTGAACACCATAGCCGTTCCTTTAACAATAACAGTTGTACTTTTGGGTGTAACACTTGCTACGATCACTTTACCAGGCGTAGGTGCCCTTGTCACAGGCGAAATTAACTGCCCCGGTGTAGTGCCCGACGGTACTGTCAATGTACAAAAGCATGATTTAGAGGTATTACAACCGATTACGCCGGTTATAGTTTCTTTAGATGCAACTGGTCTTATCTTAAACTTAGCAATTACTGTAATAGTTGAAGGCTGTGCTGTTGTTAGCAAGGAAGAAATTCTCAAGGTTAATGCCGCTAGCTTGTTCTGCAGCTGTTCTTAGAACCTGATCCTGTTTTTAAACCAGCCGAATATTTCGGAGGGTCCGGTTAACTCCGGCCCCTCCTGTCGTATCTACTGTTCTGTATACAACAGCTATGTTGCGAAATAAAGAACAGTCTAACTCTAAACCAAACTTTAAGCCCTTGGTTTCCCCTAAAGGCGAGGCCAAGGGCTTTAGTCTGGAAAAATTGCCAATTTCAGGACCTTTTCTGATAAAGTTTCTAATTCCATCACATTAGACATTATCTGGAATACTATGTACTAAACACCGATAAGGAGGGTTTTTAATGAGCTGGGATATGTCCACAAAAGAAATAAAATCTCTTGTGGTGGTTCTCACAGATAATGTTATTAAAGTTGGTGAGACCATTGTATCTGCTCCCATTGGGATCATAATTGATCCCGAAAACGGTGAGTTAATAACACCACTAGAAGCTACACCTATGGATGATGTTGTATTGAATCCTAAAATAAAAGACAACATACTTATTAATGAAGGTTTTATAAAAATTAAGCTGACTTTCACCCATGACCCGTGCACCGGGGCAAAAAATACCATTACCAAAATTGTTACAGTACCGGTCCAATCCATTCACGTATGGAATTGTATTCGATCTGATGATATTGTTCAAGAAAAGGTTAAAATCAAAGCCATTATAGTCCGGGGTATACCTGATAATATTACTGCATCTCAATGCCCTGGTCAAAAAATAAATCTACTTATTAAAGTAATTCTTGAAGTTAAAATTACTGTGTTACGGGAAGAACTTATTTGCGTCCCCGTTCAAAAATGTGCGATAACCTCCGCTTGCAACAAGAGGCATAGAACCGGTAGAAAAGGCACACTTGGTATATGACCTTGTAAACTCTGAGTCCAAAGAACTGCTTAAAGCATATCTGGAAGAATGCTGGAGATTTGAAGAAGATGTAGAAGGTAGAAAGCACTGATTCCAGACCGTTGATTATTCTTTGTAAGACTCCTTTGTAAGTTATCCAGCAAGTAAAATGATTCCTGAAATTGAGGATAAATTTGCCGAGGAAATATCCAAAGACATCGCGATTTTTATAACTTTTGTAAGGTCGCAGTTTGTTCATATATCAAATATGCTATCCTTAAAAATAGCCCCATAACATATGTTTTCGAAACACCTTGGGAAACATATGGCGATGCAATCAAAAATCCTGATTAATTTAATCTATACCTGACAGCACTGGGCATCGCCAAAATGTCGCCAAAAAATCAAAAACAGTACACAAAAAGTTTAACAAGTGAATATGCGGTGTTGGGGAAAATGCCCATATATTCAGATTTCATGGCATAGGAGATAACTGGAAAAACACCTCGCGACGCAATTCGTAACCAGCAGGTCAGCGGTTCGAATTCACCCATCGGCTTCAGAGAAAGCAAGGCCCCTCCGTGGTTCGGAGGGGCTCCCTATTTTTTGTTGACAGCCTAAAAATACAAAGAGGTGGCAAGAGAATATGGGCTCGGAAAATCAATGTTGATTCTATTATTCAATATACCCATTACAGGAGGCTAACCGATTCTTTTTAGTCCTGCATTAAATCTTCTATGTCTTTCATTATATTGTTCATCTCTTCCATCTACATCAAAATTAGACCGACCCAACGTGGAAACGGGACATTGGAGATTAAAATCTAATATTTTCTTTGAAATCTCCTCCAGGTTCTCCCGGCTTTGGGCATAGAAAGCCTTCTTTCTCTGTTCATACCGGCTAACAGCCCCGCTGCTTCTTCTTTGGCTAAAAACCATCCCTGTGTACTTTTTAAAGTCGTCAACTTCCTGGTTCAATTTTGCTCTCAGAGTGTCAATCTCCTTGCCCAGCTCCATCCAGTAGGGTGCAAAACCGTTGTCCTTGAGGATTTTATAGGCCATATGCATATCATCCTGCGCGAAAAGATTCTCCGAGAGGTCAAGGGGTTTGCCGGCTCCCTCCAGATTGTCAAACTCCCCCCGCTCCATGGCTTGCTTTATCAATAATCCTACCAGATCGTGCTGACGAGCCAGGTGTTGAGCTCGATCAACCTCAACCAGAAAATCTGCTTTCCATGCTTTTTCAGAAGCCTGCTCAGCTAATTTCTGCATGGGATCTTTTTCGCTTCTAGGTTTGCTCATGATATATTTCCCTCCATTCTGAGGTTTCTCTAATCATTCTTTGCAACCTTGAACGTACGACAGTTTTAAGGAAGTCGCTAAACAGCATAAAAACCAATTATCTACCAAATGGCCGGAACTAAACGATAAGGGGTCTTGTTGCAATAATCTTTATAGCCCGGGAGCTCCTGCAAAAGCAGTTCTTCTTCGTTTTTTATTCTAATCACCGTCCATGGTATGATAAGAAGACTGGGTATTAAAGCCCAATAGGAACCTAAAGCCAAGGGAGCAAATAAAACCATTATCAACATCCCCGTGTACATGGGATGGCGTATTATGGCGTAGGGGCCGGTTGCTACAACCTGCTGTTCATCCTCAACCTTTATGTTGCCGGAAGCGTAGCTGTTTTCCCTAAAAACTATGACGATAAAAACGTAACCCAGAAAAGCTATAAGATTAGCTGCAATAACTATCCAAACCGGCACCGTTGACCAGTGAAACCGAAAATCAAAACCGGCTACGAAATAAAAAAGGGGAAAAAGGTTTAACAAACCAGGTATTTTCCGCACGGTTTCCTGGTCTTTATGCTGCCATCGCCTGGCTAGTAGTTCGGGGCTTCTTTTGGCGAAATAAGCGGTAATAAAAAAAGTTACGGCCGAAAACATCACCCAATAAATCCAGGCCTGCCAGTATCGTAAGGTCCCAGCGGGAAGAAACAGAATGAGGCCCATTACAATCATCATTATCGTGGGAAACAGATAGATTTTAAATGAGGATGTATTTGTCTTGCCTTCCACTGAAATTATCTCCTTGCCCTTAAACGAAAATATACTAGCCAAAAGAGCTTAGTCTTCTTGATTCGACTTGCGATATTCTTCAACCAGCTGCTGGTATTTTAATTGGGCCGGCGATAACACTCCGGCGACCATCTCCTTATACAGGCCGTTCAAAGGATCTTTCTGTCCTGAGCGGCTGAGCATGAGTCCCTTCACCTGCGGCATTTTATCAAGGAGCAGGGCAGATTCGCGGGCCAGAGCATCTATTCGGGGATCATCTTCAGGAACGTTAGTCAGTTCTGCCCAGCGTGCTCCAAAATCCAAAGCCATCTGATAATGGTCGGGATGGTCTTTAAAATACTCGGCCAGGATGCGGAAAACTTCTCGGAAATCCTCGCCCCATTGAAAATCATCCAGGATGCTGTACAATTTACGGTGCTGGTCATAGATTTCCGGGCAGGACCGGGCGTACTTTTCTATTTGATCCGTTCCCATTATCTCGGTGATCATTTGGAAAGAAGGGGATACGAAAATATCTTGGTTCAAGAGCTCCATGTCTTCACCCAGTAATGCATCGATTTTCTCCACTCGTTGTTCCAGGGTTTTCTTCTCATTTAATAGCTCGATGCGGAGTGACAGCAGGATTTCCCGCATAGTTTTGGTGTTGTTAAGATCCCCGATTATTTCTTTGATGCGCTGCAGATCAAGCCCCAGCGATTTCAGGCGTTTAATCAAACGCATGCGGTTCAGCTCGGCGGGTCCGTATAACCGGTATCCGCCCGGAGAGCGCTCCGGTTCGGGCAGTAAACCGATCTTGTGATAATAAATAATAGTTTTTAGGGTGCTTCCGGTTAATTTTATAAAATCACCGATTTTTATACGATTCTCCATCGTCATCCCACCTTACAGTCAGTATAAACCCGACCCCAAGGGCCGGGTCAACATTAATCATGTTGACCTGCCCCACCAGGGTAACGATGGCAAGCGCAAACGAGACGATACCTGCGATTCCGTGCCAAGGCCATCACCCGCTTGCGCCCGAAGCCTCCTATCGGGCTTAGAAGGCCTATAGGCAGAAGCGAACAGATCAAGGCTATGGCCAGACAGAGCACAGGACCAGTCGTCTCGGTGATATGGCAGATGGCGGCGAACAACGCCGCATAGCCGGTGAGAATATGGACAACCTGGCCACTCCATATGATGACGATGATAGACTCCCAGTCGCCGGCAGCTCGCGTCCTTTGAGTTTAATTCAATCTTTGTTTTCATGAACATAGCCCTCTCTATTACTATGTAACACATAACATATTCGAATATTGTTATTCCTGGCGCTTGAGCTGCGGCATTCTAAGTGGCAACTTCCCTATCTACCGGAGTTTATCTCTGGTTTGTTCCGGCCGGGTGAATTATAATGGGACAAAGACTATAACAGAACACCACATCATACAGGTAGAGCAGCAAAGTTGTTAAAGTATTCGCAAATATCAAGTGTATGGGAATGTTATGAGGGTGTATGACCCAAATTTTGACTCGAGCAGTAATTCGGCCGAGTGGCTGAAATCCATGAAGGAGAGGAATGAGCCTATGACAGCAATTGTAATGAAAGATGATGTTTACTGGGTAGGCGTGCGCGACCCCGAACTGCGGATTTTCGATGCGGTCATGACCACCGATATCGGCACCAGCTATAATGCCTATTTGGTTAAAGGCAGTGAAAAAACGGTGCTGATGGAGGTGTGCGAGGATAAGTTTTTTGACCAGTATGTGGAGAATGTCAAAAGTGTTGCAAACCTTGCTGATATCGATTATCTAATCATGAATCATACTGAACCGGACCATTCTGAAGCCGTTGCTAAGTTGATCGACCTGGTGCCCAACTTGACGGTCCTGGGCAGTCAAACCGCTCTCGCTTTTCTGCGTGAAATCACCAATAAACCGTTTAAAGCCCAGGAAGTAAATGACGGCGACCGGCTGGAATTAGGGGGGAGAACTTTGCGCTTTATCAGTGCTCCTTTCCTGCACTGGCCGGACACCATTTATACCTATCTGGAAGAGGACCAGATCCTTTTCACCTGCGATTCATTCGGCTCCCACTACCCGGATGAACGCCTTTTCAATGATTTAATGGAAAGCAATTTTCTCACCCCTTACAAAGAGTACTTTGACGCCATCATCGGGCCGTTCAAGCCATACGTTTTAGAAGCCCTGGATAAGATTAAAGGTCTTCCCCTGGCTATGGTGGCGCCCGGTCACGGTCCGGTATTGCGCAAAGATATCGACCGTTATATCGATTTGTACCGGCAATGGTCCCTGCGGACGCCGATTCCTAAAAGCGACAAGCCCAAGATTGTGCTTGCCTACCTGAGTATTTATGGTTTTACCGAAAAACTGGCCAACAGCATCGTTGACGGAATCACCAGCATAGGAGATTTTGATGTCAGGAGATACCGCTTAATAGAAGACAAGCTTGATGATCCGGAATTGTTGGACCGGGTGGCGGAAGATCTTTTAGATGCCAGCGGATTTCTGCTTGGGTCAAATACCGTTAATGGCGACGCCCTGCCCCAGGTCTGGAAGCTGCTCAGCCGTTTGTCACCGATAAGTCACGGGGATAAAGTGGCTATGGCTTTTGGCGCCTATGGATGGAGCGGGGAAGCCGTGCCCAGCATAGAAAACCGCCTGCAGGCCCTGCGCATGCAGGTTATGCCCGGCTTGCGGGTCAGATTCAAACCAGGGGAAGGCAATCTGGAGGATGCGTTCATGCTGGGTATGGATTTTGGACGGGCCATTCTGGATAAGAAGCAGGATAAGTCCATGCAGCGCTGGCGCTGTCTGGTCTGCGGGCATATTCATGTCGGGGCTGAACCGCCTGCGGTGTGCCCGGCCTGTGGAGTAGGGCCGGAAAACTTTGTTCGCGAGTCCATGGAAGATGAATTTATCAACGACACTCAGGATAAATTCGTGATTATCGGCGGGGGCATTGCCGCCCTGTCGGCCGCTCAATCAATTCGCAAGCGCAACCGCAGCGCGGCCATCCTCATGCTGAGTGAAGAGGAATATCATCCCTATTACCGGCCGGCTTTATCCGATCTGCTCAGCGAAGATCTTCCCGATAAGCGGCTGTATGTATTCGATCCGGCCTGGTATGCGGACAACCGGGTGGAACTGAGGATGGGAACCCGGATAGTGAAGATTGAACCTGATAAGCAAGCAGTGGTTACGGAGCGGAATGAAAGCATCCCTTACACCAAATTGATTGTAGCTACCGGAGCCCGCAGCAACATCCCTCCTTTCAAAGGACGGGAAAACCGCGGCGTCTACGCTCTGCGCAGCCTTCAAGATGCCCTGGCCTTAAAGGAAGCCATTAAGCCGGCTAAGAAAGCGGTGGTTATCGGCGGCGGGGTGTTGGGCCTGGAAGCGGTATGGGAAATGGTCTCCAGCGGGGTTGAGGTGGCGGTTGTCGAGTACAATCAGCGCCTGATGCCCCGCCAGTTGGACGAACCGGCCTCCCTGCGCCTGCAGCAGTTGATGGAGAACAAAGGAGTAAAGTTGTATCTGGGCCTGGGTACTGAAGAAATAGTAGGCGACGGTCAGGTACGGGGCGTACGTCTCAATGACGGGCAGCTGTTGGAAGCAGATCTGGTGTTATTGTCCACCGGGGTCAGGCCCAATGTGGAGCTGGCCCAGGATGCCGGCATTGAAGTGGCTCAGGGAGTGGTGGTGGACAGCCGTATGCGCACCAGCCTGCCCAATATTTATGCCGCCGGGGACGGCGCCCAGTTCGGGGACAGGCTGGTGGGTCTGTGGCCGGTTTCCCTGGAGATGGGACGGGTAGCGGGAGCCGCCGCTGCCGGTGACTGGCTGGAATATAAAGCTCCTCTGCTGTCAACTATGCTGGCTGCTTTTGATATGGAGGTATTCTCAATCGGAGACGTCAATCTCCCCCCCGAACAATGCCGGGTAGTGGAGGTCAACGATCCGGTAGAAAAATACTTTAAGCGCAGTTATTTTAAAGATGGAGTTCTGGTGGGAGAAATCATCATCGCTCCCCGGGTGGACACAACTCAATCAATGCAGAGTTTAGGCCGGGACAGCAGCGGGAAAAAACGCGGCAATCGCTGGAAATGCCGGGTCTGCGGCTACGTGCACGAGGGACCTGAACCACCCGACATATGTCCGGTATGCAGCGCTACCAAAGATATGTTCGATCCCATAGATTAATGTTTGAGCATGGCGCGGATTTTCGCGCCATGCTTTTAGTCTACCCGGGCTAAAGGTTCAAATGAGACAGGGCCAATGCTGCATGCCAAAAAGGCTGCGCAGCTTATTATCGGGGCGGTAAATACCCTTTCAAACACCTGATAATCCGAACTTTATAGTGTTCTATCTGGAGCATGGAAAAGCTATTCTTGGTGATTTTACGCAAGCGAGGAGGACTTGTGAGTTTCAATTAATATACTGTGGGGAGGTCGGCTCAAGCCCGGCCATCACTCCATAATCATTAAGTCCCCACCGATATGGAGGGGCTTGCTGTTTTCTGATGCCAGCCATGGCATCTACCAGGAGGTGGCAGGTGCCTTTCTATCTTTACACTTCCTCACCCGTCCCTTCCAATAACTCACGGTTTTAATATCTTCAATCAGGCCATATCTTTACATAACAACAGTTATGGCTTCAGCAGATGAATAGATAATGAGTCCAAGCGGATTATGAGGGGTGAGCTGGTGCAATACATCAGGCCGGTATGGGCTGAGATCAGTTTGGATAATCTGGCCTTTAATGTTAGACAAATCAGGGCTCTGATAGGCAGCCGGGTCAAGATAATGGCGGTGGTAAAAAGCAATGCCTATGGTACGGGTATTGCCGGGGTCGTCGGCCCACTGCTGGAAGAGGGCATCGATATGTTTGGGGTTGCCATTCTGGATGAAGCTATCTTTATCCGGGAAAGGCAGCCGCAGGTGCCCATCGTGGTGTTTGGGTACACTCCCTTTGAATATTCCCGGCTGCTGATTGAGCACCGCATAACCCAGACGGTTTATTGCAGGGAACAAGCCCGGGCATTATCCAGGGCTGCCCGGCAAATGAACCAAAAAGCCGGTATTCACGTCGAGATAGATACCGGGATGGGAAGACTGGGTTTTCCGCCTGCAAAGAATGCTGTAGATACGATTGCCGAGATAGCTGAGATGCCTAATTTATTTATCGAAGGCATCTATACTCATTGCCCCTATACCAACGAAAGAAATCATGCCGGTTATTCATTTACCATGGAACAATTCCAAAAATTCAATTACGTGGTAAAGAGCCTGGAAGAGAGGGGAGTGGCGATCCTTGTAAAACATATGTGCAACAGCTTAGGCACGGTCTATTATAAAGAATTGCACCTGGATATGGTGAGGGCGGGGATTATTCTTTATGGCTCATACCCGGAATTTCAGGACCGCTTGCCCCTGAAACCGGTTATGGCGCTGAAAGCTCGGATAGGATCTGTTAAGAGGATCGCAGCAGGGGAGAACATAAGCTATGGCCGGACTTTTACCACTCGGCGGGAAACTCTTGTCGCCACCCTTCCGCTGGGATACGGGGACGGCTACAACCGCTTGCTGTCCAACCGGGGGGAGGTACTGGTCAAAGGCAAGCGGGCCCCGGTAATAGGCACTATCTGCATGGATCAGTGTATGGTAGATGTAACCGATATTCCCGGGAAGCTCGAGATCGGTGAAGAGGCGGTTCTGATAGGGCGGCAGGGGGATGAGGAAATAACCATTGAGGAAATAGCCCAAATAATCTGCGGGTTTATAAACTACGAATATATGGTTCTGATTCAGGCCAGGGTTCCCCGGATTTACACCCGGAACGAGCCATGACTGCTTCGCGGGAAACGCCGCCAACAACTTATTTCTCAGATATAATTAATGGTCTTTTTTCATCTCGAAGGGCGAATACCTGTCAACCGAGAGCTTCACCTCAGCTTCTTTTTCATCCCCCCGGTAAACCGTCTTCCAGACTTCAACCAGATAGCCGGGATAGCCTACCATTTCGTCCTCCGTTCCCTGGCCTGATTTGGAGTCTGCTTTTCTCCCCGGCGGAGGGGGAAATGTTTTCAAAACCCGGGTGGTTATTTCTACTCTCTCATTTAGCGGCCTTCCAAAGAACCGGATGGTTAATCGATCGTCAACCACCTCAGTGGTAATCAAAATGTGATGGTCTTTATTATTGCGAAAGGACAGATCTTTGTATGGATAACAGACAGTGGCGTCCCTGCCGGGTTCGATATACGGTACGGTAAGCTGGTGGCTGTGGCGTTCCACGATTTCCAGGTTGGACAGCAGTGCGGCATTATATAATGTGGAGGAAATCTGGCAAAGCCCTCCTCCTATCCCCGGGACCAGCTGCCCGCCGATTATTATATTGGCCGGTTTATAGCCTTTTCCTGCTGTCGCGTTGCCGATGAGGCCATTGAAAGAAAAGACTTTGCCGGGTTCCAGCAAATAATTGTTTATTCTGGCCGATGCCAGCCGGATATTATGTACCCGGGTCTCAAGGGTAGCGTCAAAACTGGTGGTAAAAGAGGTCATGAGCTGCTCGACCCCCTTTTCCTGCAGAGAAGAGATAGTTATCCGGGGGGAGTTTTTTTGGTCATAAGGGATCATGATTTCAAGTGGGCTGTGTGCTTGAGCCAGGTTTTCCCGTATGGCTTGTTCTATATCATCATGATTAAAACTGTAGCCGAACCTTTCAGGTATCAATTCGGCCTGGCCATTGGCATCAACTTTAAAATACGCATTCTCCGGCTTGCCGCTTAGTTTATAAACCAGTAAATCAATATTTTGCAGCAGCAGCTCTTCATCGATGCGGTACTTAAACGGAACAAACACCTTTTCCCGTTCAATTCGCAAAAAGTAAAAATATTTTTGAAACCAGGGCTGTCCTGAACTTAGCTGACAGCCGTACTGAAATATCTGTTCATAGTCAAGCTCTATCCCCATCTCTTTTAAAGGGACAGATACTGCCTGACCTTCCGGCCCGATGAAAGTAAACCGGGCAGCGTGCAGGGTTGCTCCCACCTCTTGCCGGGTTTGGCCTCCCAGGTAAATATCCTTAAAAAATACCCCTGCACTGACCCGGTTGATTCCGCCCAGATATCCGGCTATTACTAATAGAGAGATCAGCCCCGCAAGTATATAATAGCGATTGAGGCGTCTGCTTTTTTTCCCGGCCATTTTAACCACCTGAAACAGTATATAGATAAAAAAAGACAATATGCCCATATGGGAATTAACATATAAAAACCCCCGCTGACATAATCAGTTAGCAGGGGGTTTTTATGGGAATTAAGCTGGGGTACCTGGAAATATTTGCGGCGGCTTTCATCTGGGGGACTATTGGGGCATTTACCCGGTGGAGCGGGCTTACTCCTTTAGAACTGGCTTTTTACCGGGTATTAATCGCTGCCATAGCCCTGTTCTTGATACTGCCCCGCAGGGAACGCTTGCTTTTACTGCATACCCGGCACGGCCCTTTGATCGTTTTAGCGGGAGTGCTTTTTACTCTGGATATTCTCTTGTTTTTTTATGCTATTCATTTAACTTCGCTGAGCAATGCCGTACTCCCGTATAATATGCAGCCGCTGTTTATGGTTCTGCTGGCCGCGTTGCTACTGGGTGAAAAAATGCAGGGCAGATACATCTTTGCTCTTGTCCTGGCGGTGCTCGGTGTGGGAGTGCTGCTTGCGCCTGCTTTGATCCATATTTCTTATACGGATATAACCGGAATCAGTTATGCTTTGATAGGGGCCTTCTTACTGGCTGTTATCGCTGTCATAGCCAGAATAATCAACATTCAATCCATTACTTTCGTCTATTACCAGATGCTTATCGCTACCATCTGTTTGTTCCCATTCATGAGAGTAAAGAGTGTTATTGATTTCAATACCATTGCCATGGTTTTGATCATTTCGTTAGTGCACACAGCTTTTGCCTATATCGTCTATTATGATGGTTTGAAAACGGTGAGTATGCAGCATGTGGTGGCTTTATCTTACCTGACCCCTTTTGTGGCCGCCTTAACCGGCTCTTTTCTGTTTCAGGAAGCCATTACGGTTTTCACCGTGGTCGGCGGGCTAATTATCATTATTAATGGGGCCCTGGTAGTTTTTCGAACTTAGAATGATTGTTATAACCAGTTCCATACCACGATGGCATCCTCTCCGTTTTTGAAGAAGTTTTCACACCTCCCTATTTCATGCCAGCCCAATCCTCTCAGAAATCTCAACTGCGGTTCATTCGATACCCTGACTTCGCCGGTGAACCATCTGGCGCCGTGCTTTTTGGCTACAGCATCGGCGGTTTTCTGGATGACGGTGGCCAGGGCCTCCCTTCTGTAGCCGGCGTGCACCGCCATACTTATGGTGTGGGCCGCAGCTAAAAAGTACTGAAAACCTATGTAGCCTATGACTTGTTTTCCATCTCTGACCACTATATAACAGGTGTGCGGTTCTTGAATCAACTGAGTCAGCTTTGTTATAGTCAGAGGCTCAGGGAAGAACCCGGTTTCCAGTGCAACAATCTGTTCGATATCATCGGGGTGCAGCCAGTCGATTTGGTAGTCCCGGTGTTCCCGGGGGACTTGTTCATAGCCCGGCAAATCATTAATAGACAAAATCTACATCCTTCCTTTCGGCAGCGTTCATAATAAATCAGTACTTAAACCCTTTTCAAAAAGCCCTTGTAGCGTTGAATCCAGGAAGCGCGGGAATGAGGAGCAACGCAGTCAGGAGGTCATAACCACAGTTGCCCCCGGCGGATTAACACGTTTCATCCCGCTTTCCCCCAATTCACCCCTTCAAAACCATGCTGAAGGGAGTTTAATGCCTGATTTTTTCAGGTCTCTCATATAGTTGCCCTTACTGCCGGCCGTCGATCACATCGACCAGGCGCTGTACCCCCTCCGCCAGGGCTTCATCCTCCAGCGAAAAAGTCAAACGGATATGGCCGGCTCCCCCCGCTCCAAAAGCCGACCCGGGAACAACCGCCACTCCATGGTCTAATAGCAGATCCACTATTTTTTCATCATCTAAGCCATGAGGCAGTTTGGGCAACAGATAAAATGCGCCCTGGGCGTTTTCAGTTCTGAGGCTCTTGGAAGCGGATAGAATATTCCAGGCTATATCGCGTTTTCTTTGCAGGGTGCGGATCAGTTCTTTAGAATAACTTTCAGGTGCGGTCAATGCCGCCAGAGCAGCTTTTTGAATAATGGTTGAAACATTGGTGCAGCTGTTCTGGACTAATATGTCATAATTTTTGGCGATATGCTCCGGGGCAGTCACCCAACCGATACGGAAGCCGGTCATCACAAACCCTTTGGAAAAGGTGTCGATAACCACGGTGCGATCGCGTAATTCTGTATAGTAAGAAAGCGACTGGTGCTTAAAGGGCTCAAAAACAACCCTGGCAAATATCTCGTCGGAGACGATGGTCACGTGAGGGTGTCTCAACAAAACTTCGGCAATCTCTGCAGTGTTCTCAATCAATTGTCCATTAGGCCTTTGGGGGGTATTGAATACGACCAGTTTGGTTTTGGGGGTAATGAGCCTATCCATATGCTCGACATCCACCCGGCGGGGATCCTCAAATCTTAAATATTTGATAACCGCCTTCTGGTACCTGGCCCAGAATTCATCGGGCGGATATCCCGGGTCAGGCATTATCACCTCGTCGCCGGCATCCAGGAAGAGCAGGAAACTCGCCGCAATAGCAAACTTAGCCCCCGGGGTGACAATGATTTCTTCCGCTTTGGTGTCCCTTCCCCGGCTGCTCATTTCTACGGCCAATGCTTCTCTGAGCTCTGGAATGCCGGGGCCTGGTGAATATCTCACCTTTCCGCTCTTCACCGAGTCCCTGACGGCCTCAATGGCCTCCTCAGGCGGTTTGAATTCAGGCGAAATGTAGTCTCCTTTCTCCATGTGTATAAATTTTTTGCCCAGCTCCCTTTCAATTTTCTCGGTTTTCCTCATTGTCGACCATTGAGGCGGAAGCTCAAAGTGCGCCAATCGTGTGGTTTCCATAAGAACATCCCTTCTTTTTTAGAATCTCAAATTTTATAAAAATATCCTTTTATCCGTTCAACTGCGGCAGCAACAGGCTCCTTATCCTGGAACGCAATATCTTGCCGGTCGGTGATTTGGGGATTTCGTTTACATAAATATACTGCCTGGGCCGCATAAAGCGGGGAAGACCGGAGGAGGCGAGGCAGAACTCATCGAGCGCAGCATCGTCAAGATCAAGGCTTGCGGGAACAATCACTGCGGTGATCTTTTCTCCCCACCGTTCGTCTGGAAGTCCCACTACCGCAGCGTCACTTACCTGCGGATGCGACAGCAGCACCGCCTCGACTTCCTGAGGGTAAACGTTCTCGCCGCCGCTTATTATCATGTCATCCAGTCTTCCCTTAAAAAACAAGTCGCCTTCCTCGTCCAGGCAGCCCAGGTCGCCGGTAAAATACCAGCCCTCTCTTATGGAACGCTCATTGGCGTCCGGCCGGTTCAAATACCCGCAAAAGGCCTGGGGGGAATCGGCTTGAACGATTATTTCTCCTACTTCCCCGGGAGGGACTTCTTCACAGGGCAAAACCTTTCTGGAAGCTTCCGCAGCTACGATCCGGATATGGCTGTGCAGTGCGGGCCGGCCGCATGAAGCCGGCTTGCTTCTCAGATCTGGATTAATAGTGATGGCATGCATTTCGGTACTGCCGTACTGATTGACGAAGACTTCAGGATTGATAGTCCTAAAGCATTGTTCGACTAAAGGCTGGGACATGGGCGCACCTGCAAAGGCCAGCTTTTTTATACTGCTCAGTCTCTTGGTATCGAAATCTGACTGCGCAGTGAGGTCATAATAAACCGTCGGTACCAGATAAAGTGCGGTCAGCCGTTCCTTTTCGATACAGTCCCTACAAAGCGCGGCATCGAAATTCGGCAAAACTACCGCAAGGCCATTGAGAACCACCATGCTCAGCAAACAGTGCAGCCCCATGGTATGGAAGAAAGGCATAACGCCCAGGGTCCGCTCGAATGGGGTCCAGCGGTGCTGGATAATCAAGGCCAAAGCGGCATAATAATCGCTGCGATGCGTTCTCTGTACACCTTTAGGCCTGCCCAGAGTCCCGGAGGTATATAGAATAGTGCCCACGGAGCCGTCATCTCGTGTGATTTCCGGCGGATAGCCGCGGGGATATGCTGTTAAGTGGCCAAAAGTCGTCTTTCCCGCAGTATGAAAGACCTCCATGTCTAGCGGAACAGCGGCAGCATTATGGCGGCTGGAGGGCAGGGCATTGATAACCTGGGCAGAAGTGGTTTCGTCGTGGAATATTAAGCGGATTTCAGCATCATTTAAGGCATGGGCTATCTCGGTATTTTTCCAGCGCGTGCTCAAGAGTACGGCGGTTAATCCGGCCTTATGAGCCGCAAAGTATGCGGTTATGGCCGGTTCGCTGTTTCTCGCACAAATGGCGATGCGTTCCCCGGGTTTGAGGCCGAGTCTCCTCAATCCCCAGGCAACCGAATTGATTCTCTGATTCCATTCTTCATAGGTAAAACGCCTGCAACCATCAATAATTGCTTCAGCTCGAGGATAACGTTGGCTGGCAAGCTCAATTACCGTAGCCAGATGCATCCAGTTACTCCTCCTGCAGTGAAAATAGAATATACATCATACTATTCATATCAGTCTTAACTGTGTTCATTAATAGCATCTGATTAAGTAAATATCACAGGGAGAAAGGAGGGCGAAACAGAAACCGCCCCAGGAATGGCCCGTCAGCTCCAAAGAAAGTTCCCATCCCAATTCAACAAAAGCTTGGCATGTCAGTTATATTAAACCTGCCATCTCACCAGCGAAGATGGCAGGAGTTTGCAGATTACTGTCGAACCATGACATAGTGAAATAATTATCGAAGTGACCGCAAAACCCGATTATAGCAACTCGTGACGACAGCGTATCCAAAGATAAAAGCACTGGCCAAGTGTAGAGATTGGTATGCGCTGTTTCCCTCAAAAGGTTAATCGACCAGGTATACTTGGGCTGAATGAGGCCCGGACGCCCCGGTTCGGCATGCGGTTCAAATGAGGAGGAGAGATGGGAAAATGAACTACGTTGAAGAGTACAGCCGCAAGCTGGTCAGTGCCGATGAGGCCGTGAAATGTGTCAAATCAGGTGACAGCGTACTATATGGTGAGTTCGTTATGATCTCGCAATGGCTCGATGCCGCCCTGGCCCGGCGTAAGGAAGAATTGTTCGAGGTCAAGGTACGCGTTACTACCTGCCCGTTTGCTCCCCAGGTGGTGCAAGTGGACCCTGAACAGGAGCACTTCATCTATAGCGACGTGCATTTCAGCAGCGCCAGCCGCAAGCTGCACGACCAGAACCTGTGCTATTACATCCCGTTGCACTATCACGAAATGCCTTCCTGGTATACCCGCGGGTTCATACCGATTGATGTGGCTATGCTGAAGGTCGGGCCCATGGACAAGCACGGATTTTTCAATATTGGTGCGGCCAATTCTTGCACTCCTTATATAGCCCGCACCGCCAAGATCGTAATCGCAGAAGTGAATAATTCCGTTCCCCGCTGTCTGGGGGGCAATCTTGAGATGCTGCATATCTCCCAGATAGACTATTTGGTTGAGGGAGACCACCGTCCCTTGTTACAGCTTCCCGAAATCAAACCCAATGGGACAGACCAGAAGGTGGCGGAAATCATCGTCAATGAGATCCCTGACGGAGGCTGCCTGCAGCTGGGCATAGGCGCCATGCCTAATGCCATCGGGGCTATGATCGCCGATTCCGATTTGAAAGACCTGGGCGTACACACCGAAATGCTGGTCGACTCTTATGTGGATATGTACGCAGCGGGGCGAATCACCGGACGGCGTAAACAGCTGGACAAGGAGAAGATGGTCTATACCTTCGCCATGGGCACCAATAAATTATACGATTTCCTGGATAACAACCCGGTCTGCGCCAGCTTCCCGGTGGACTATACCAATAACCCCGATGTGATCAAGAGGAACGATAATGTTATGGCCATTAACAACGCCATCGGGGTTGACCTGTATGGCCAGGTATGCTCCGAGTCCTCCGGGATTCGCCAGATCACCGGAACCGGCGGGCAGCTGGATTTTATCATCGGGGCCTATGAAGCCAATGGCGGCAAAGGCTTTATCTGCCTGAGTTCCACCATTGCCGGCCCGGACGGGAGTCTCATTTCGCGGATTGTCCCCACCTTGCCGGTAGGCGCGGCTATAAGCGTACCCCGGAACATCACTTCTTATGTGGTCACCGAATACGGCATCGTCAACCTGAAGGGCAAGTCTACCTATGAACGGGCTGAAGCCCTGATCAGCATCGCCCATCCGCAGTTTAGAGAAGAGCTGGTCAAGAGCGCAGCGGAGATGAAGATATGGCGCCGCAGCAACCGGATTTTATAAAGGCCTCCGATTTTGCGGGACAGAATTTTATGTATGGAAGCAACATCAGGCAAAGAATAAAAAGCAACGGTGTATGGGGTTAAATCATCCGCCATACACCGTTTTTTTACTGAGAAAAATACTGTAACATTCACCCCAGGTACCATAAGAACATGATAATGACTGCAATAAAGCCCAGGGCATAATAGTCGCTTCTGCTGAAGGCCAGTTCGCACAGGTAGGTTCTGGGGCCGGGCCGATACCCCCGCGCTTCCATGGCTTCCGCCAGTTCATCGGAGCGCCGTATGATGTTCAATGTTAAAGGAGTTGCAAGGTATACCGTCAGACGAATCTTATCAAGCGGGCTTCCGCATCTGAAATCGGCGCCCCGGGCCGCAGAGGCTGTTTGTATCTGCTGCAGTTCGTGCTGCAGCAGGGGGATGAATCTCAAGGCCATACTCACCATCAGCGCTATATTGTGGGAAGATATCCTCACTATCCTTAAGGGCCTTAAGAGGTGTTCCAGACCCATGGTGATTTCAGTGAGCGAGGTGGTCATGGTCAGGAGCGAGGCCGCCAGGATGAGCAGCACAAATCTGAATAATTGAGATGCCCCCAGATGAAGCCCTTCATAGCTGATCTTGATTGAATAGGAAGCCAGGGGCGCCAGGGGAGTGCCCGGGGTAAACAATATATAGACCAGGAACAGCATCATAAAGAAAGGCCATACCGGCCGGGTTGTGCGGAAAAGCTCAAACGGACCTATTTTCCCCATAAGGGCGGCCCCCAGGATCAATGCCCCCACCATAATCAGGCCGGGAACCTCAATGTGGAGAATCACCGGGCTCAAGGCCAGCACCGCGATCAGTTTAACCCGCGGATCGCTTCTATGCAGCGCTGATTCATGGTGTAAATACTGCCCTAAATCATGCATAGCCGCCTGTCCTCCGGGGCGCATAGTCTTCGTCAACCGCTGCTTCATGCGTAAGCCAGGAATTTATCTCCCCGGCGGCATCATCAACGGTTATGACCGGTTTCCCGGGGGTATGTCCGTATGCTTCCAAACTGGCCATCAGTTCCACTATGACCGGGGGAGCAAGGCCCATCGATTTCAGCCGCTCCCTTTCAGCCAGGACCTGGAAGGCGGGACCGTCGGCGACGATTTGCCCGCCGGCCATCAGCATGACCCGGTCAGCCCGCAGGGCCTCTTCCATGTTATGAGTGACCTGGATAACTGTAATATTCTGATTTTGCAGCTTTTTCAGTATAGCCAGGACTTTCTCTTTGCTGTTTGCATCCAGGGAGGAGGTGGCTTCATCCAGAACGATGTAGCCAGGGTCCATTGCCAGCAGACCGGCCAGGGCCAGCAATTGTTTCTCCCCGCCCGATAATGTGACTGGCGCGCGTTTCTCAAAACCGCTCAGGCCTACCATCTCCAGGGCTTTGCTCACCTTCAGCCGAACTTCGGCAGCGGGCAGACGAAGGTTACCGGGACCGAAGGCCACATCCTCTTCTACGCTCATTCCTACTATCTGATTGTCCGGGTTCTGAAAAACCATGCCCACCTTGCGTCTTATCTCGGAATGATTACGCTGTTCATGGCTTTTAAGGCCGTCGATGGAGACCTCACCCCCGGTAGGCAGGAGCAGGGCATTGAGGTGCCTTATCAGGGTGGTTTTGCCGCAGCCGTTGGGTCCGATGAGGGCGATATGTTCGCCTTCCCCTATACACAGATTAATGTTGTGCAAGGAAGGCGCCGTTTCCGGCTTATAAGTATAGCTTAAATTCTCTATTCTTATCATGAACTTATCCCCTAAGCGGAAGCTTATTCTTCAGCTTGACGGTCAGTATCGCGGCCGCCAGGAGTTTAATTGCCTCAGCAGCCGCGAATGGCGCCACGCCCACCAGTATGGCCTTCAAGGGGGGCAGGTGGGCGACCAGGGAAAGCTGAACGGTCCCCACGGTGTAAATCACCAGATCGCCGGCCAGTATAGCCATGGCGGTATAAAACAAACCGGCGTCTTTCCGGGCTTCCATTATTCTGCCGATGACATATGCCCCGGCGATGAAACCGATGAGATAGCCTCCGGTAGGTCCGAACAAAACCCCCAGACCGGCCTTGCCGCCGGCGAAAACCGGCAGGCCGATAGAGCCCAGGAGAACATATACAACCTGGCTCAGGGCCCCGGCGTAACCGCCCAGCAAAGTGCCGGCCAGGGCGGTAAAAAATGTCTGCAGGGTAAAGGGGACGGGCTGCAGGGGAATCACTATAAATGCCCCGATGGCGGTCATGGCCCCGAACATGGAAGCGTAGACCATTGAGCGCAAGGAACTAGAAGCTGATGAGGACATATCCAGGCCTCCTGTATGATAGGTTTAAAAATAATATAGTATAAGCCTGGAATTATTGTCAACCAAATCAGGTCAATAAGGTTAACAATTATTTATGGTTGTCACGGGGGGCTTTCAAGAATATCTCCCCGGACATTACATTATGGATATTGCCCATAACGTCGCGAACCGTCAGAAAGCCGTTGTTGTCGATATCGATAGCCCTGCCGGCAGTCACGCCGTTGACGCTGTCAAGCTTTATATCCCGGCCTATCACTACAGACAGCTCTCTGAATCTCTCTAAAATTAGGGAAAATTCTCCGCCGGTTAGTTGCCGATAGCGCTTCTCCAGTTGCAGCAAGAGTTCCTGCAGCAGTTTGACCCGGGAAACCGGATGTTTAACTTCTTCCCGGGTCGAAGTGACGGCATCGCGAAATTCCTCGGGAAAGTCCTCGACCCGTTGGTTGACATTCAAGCCGATGCCGATAATGATATATTCTATGCCATCCATATCAGTTACCGCTTCGGTCAATATACCCGCGATTTTACGCCCGTTTATCAGTACATCATTGGGCCATTTGATGCCTGGCTTTAAATCCAGCTGCTTCTCCAGGGTCTCTGCGACAGCCACGGCGATGGACGGTGTCACCCGGGAAAGCTGGTTTAGGGACAGGGGCGGCCGCATAATCAGGGACATGTAAATGCCCTGTCCGGGCTGGGAATGCCATGCCCGGCCTCTTCTCCCGCGTCCTGCGGTTTGCCGTTCCGCCACCACTATCGTTCCCTCGGGGGAGTTTTTGGCAGCCAGTTCTTTGGCATGGTTGTTGGTGGAATCTATCTCCGCAAAATAGAAGTAATTCTCCCGCCCCAACACTTGTGTTTGCAATCCGGAGACAACTTCCGCCGCAGATAGTATATCCGGCACAACGGTGAGGCGGTATCCCTTTTTGGGAGAGGTCTCTATTGCGTATCCTTCCGCTTGCAAAATCTTCACCTGCTTCCAGACCGCAGTCCTGCTCACCCCGAGTTCTTTGCTCAGGGCCCCGCCTGACACCCATTGACCTTGCTTTTCTCTTATGGCCGCCAGGACCGCTTCGCGCTGCATCATTTCCGCCTCCTATGTCAACGATATTTATTTATTATAGTAACATTAATAGTTGAAACATACCCAATTCTACCAAGTGAATTTTCTAAGGAGCAAGACCAATCCTGGATGGTTTGCCGGCAAATCAGTAGTTTGCGCACGGGTTTTTTGAGAAACGAATCGTATTGTTCCCACATCCGTCAAAGCGTTATTTATCTCCGGCCCACAACAGATATATAATTAGAAATGTATACCAAAATACGGGGGGAATATATTTTGCATTGCTACAAAGCTGAAAACAGGGGGCTCGATCAAGAGATATTTGAACTCCTGTGCGACCAGTACCACCGTCAGCCCTGTCATCAGGCCATGGGGTTTGAAGTTACTTATCTGGGCAAGGGAATCGCCGGTCTGAGGATGGTCACCGACCTCAGGTACACCACCAAGGGAGAGCGGGTGCATGGGGGGGCTATTGCCAGCATAGCTGATACGGTTATGAGTCTGGCGGCATCGACTTGCGGCCATATTTACAGGACTGCAGAAATGAAGCTCAATTATATAGCGCCGGTTTATGCCCGGACCGAGTTAAATGCTGAGGCCCGGGTGGTGCATCCCGGCAAGACCCTGGCGGTAGTGGAAGCCGAGTTTCATAACAGCGAAGGAAAGTTGATCGGCAAGAGCATGGGGACGTTTTTCAGGGACCCCCGAACACCGCTGGGTGAAGAAGGCGATCAGGTTTAAAGAGTTGGGCCTGAGAAGATTTTGCGGGAGACAAAACGGAGGGCCGGGATTGAGGAGCATGATGCTGACTGTTTCTCATAGCGGCCCTCTTCTTATTTACTACCAGCGGGCATGATAACCGCGCACATCCACATGGGTGAAACTGGAATAGCGTCCCAGCCCCCCGTCCCCGAAAATGGTTTCGGCCGCATTGGCTACGGCGGCAGGGGCAACGCTGACCTGAATGTCAGCTGCGGTATTATACATATGCTGCGAATTGGCAGCGGCTCCTGAAAGCCTGCTGTTGTGCACCGGACAGCGATAACCTGAAGTCACCCAGATGGGGACTGAGCCCAATTTCACATAAAGGGCTTCGAGCCTCAACAGCAGGGCTTTGGACATCCCGCGGCCCAGGCTGCCGCAGTGGCGGCATTTGAATTCCCAGGGAGCGAAATGATCGGTCTGCAGGTAAGGGCTGAAAGCAGGTTGGCTGGACCAAAAAGCGATTTGATCTCCAGTGGTATCTCCCACCACGCCGTCGATAGGAAGGCCCGAAGCCGACTGAACTCCCTGCACTGCCTCCAGGGTATACGGGCCGAACCTGCCGTCAACACCGGTGGGACCCAGATAAAACCCTAAAGAGGCTAATTGTTTTTGCAGCTGGACGACCTCCGGGCCTGAACTGCCATATTGCAGCGTTGCGGCTGCGGCTGCCGGAATGAAATCGAAGGAGAAGATAGTGGTGAAACATATCAACAGGGCGAGTATTATACGTACTTTTTTCATGTATGCCTCCTTTTTGGCAGATATTCTAGTCCTTGCTACTGACACCAGTATATATATGGCTTTATTAAATTTGGACGCAGTTTAAATGATTTCAGTTCCCACCATAATTTGGCATGTTAACAGAGAGGAATTAATGAGAGGTTTGAATAGCAGCTTTTGTTTAGAATTAGTGGGTGGAGGCTTTGCAAGCATGAAGGATCATAATGGAATGAATGTAAACAAATGTAAGCAGCTTGTTTTTTAAGAGCTCTGCTTATGTACAGGCTCGATCTTAAATAACCGCTGCAACCGGTTTATTTTTAATGAAAAAATGCAGTGTATAAGAAATACCCGCCCATGCCGAGCAGAAACAGTCCGCATACGAATATTATGGTACTGTATACGCTTTGCTTGAGGAATCTCTGTCCGCCTGCTACCGAGACCGAAATCAACGTGTACCATAAAAGGTCGGACAGAATGTGTCCGGTGTAAAACGATCCTACGCCTATAGTGCCGAAGGGTACGGCCAGCACTAAATAGCCCAGACCAACGGTAGCCCACCAGATCGACCAGAAGGGATTGGAGATACTCAAGAGTATGCCTATCAATACCGGGTGCAGATCATTGGAGGATCTGTTGGCATCATCCGTGGTTTTCAATTGGATTCTGCCCGCCCGGGCATCCCGGCTCATATTGTAGCCCAGGCATATAAGGAAAGAGCCGCCTACCGCCGCGATCACCGTGGTGACTTCAGCCCTGGTCAGGAAGGCCGATAACCCTGCCATCAGGGCTATGATAAGCAGCAACTCCAGCACCGCATGACCCAGAACTATCAATGGGCCGGCCTCCCATCCCCGGCGCGCGCTGGCAGCGATGGTGGCGGATAGGAGAGGGCCGGGCATCATAGCGCCAGACAGCCCGACCATGAAAGCGGTGGCGAATAAAGTGGCAATTGTCATTCGCAAAACTCCCCCGATGAGCGTTTAAATTATTCGGCTGGGCAGCTCCGTGTCTTGCCGATAAAAGGGGCGGCAGCCCGGACCATTCTGCCAGACCATAACCCGGGTGGGCCTCGCCATGTTTTAACTGCTTTTCCTGACAGTCCGGTACTGAAAACATTCCACAAAATCAAACATTAACCTGATGATATCAAAATCAGTATATTATGGCCATAAAAAGGAGGTGCTGTGAACTATGGCCAGGCACCTCCCTTGCGGATTCAGTCTCAGGATTCTATATCGCGGATATCAGCGTGGTATTCCTGCAGCGACTTAAGCCGGGAGGCGTTAGCGGTATTTCCCTTATAGGCCGCGATGCCTTTGACACTGGCCTGGGCCGCTGCCATGGTGGTGATGTAAGGCACCCGTTGTTTAATGGCCGACTTGCGGATATATGAATCGTCCGACTGACTGCGCTTGTCGGAGGGGGTATTGATGACCAGGTTGAGTTCCCCGTTGGTTATAGCGTCCACGATGTTGGGGCGGCCTTCATACTGTTTGTTGATTTCTGTAGAGTCAATACCCTTTTCTTGAAAGTATTTATGGGTTCCGGCCGTGGCCCTGATCTTGAATCCGAGCTTGGCGAATTCCCGGGCGGTTTCCAGAGCGGCGGGTTTGTCCTGGTCGGTCACGCTAAACAAAACCGTACCCGATAAAGGCAGGCAGGACTGGGTTGCTTCCTGGGCCTTGTAGTAGGCCAGACCAAAGGAATCAGCGATGCCCAGCACTTCCCCGGTGGAACGCATTTCCGGCCCTAAGAGGGGGTCTACTTCAGGGAACATATTGAAAGGGAAGACCGCCTCCTTAACCCCGAAGTGGGGCAGATGTTTGGATTTCAGCCGGCTGACCGAGTATTTTTGCCCGGCGGCGTGGGCCATCATGATCTCGGTGGCAATCCGTGCCATAGATATGTTGCATACCTTGGAAACCAGGGGTACGGTCCGGGAAGCACGCGGGTTGGCTTCCAGCACGTATACTTTATCATCGGCAATGGCGTACTGCATATTCATCAAACCTATCACATTCAGCTCTTTGGCGATCTGGCGGGTATATTTCTCAATGGTGTTCACGTGTTGGGCAGCGATGCTGATAGGCGGTATCACGCAGGCCGAATCTCCGGAGTGAATCCCGGCTAATTCGATATGCTCCATGACCGTGGGGACGAATGCATCCTCGCCGTCGGCGATGGCATCGGCTTCGGCTTCGATGGCATTGCTCAAGAAGCGGTCGATGAGAATGGGGCGCTCCGGAGTTACTCCTACTGCAGCCGCCAGGTACTGGCGCAGCATCTCTTCATCATAGACCACTTCCATGCCTCTGCCGCCCAAGACATATGAAGGTCTCACCATCAGCGGATAGCCGATGCGGTTGGCGATGGCCAGAGCCTCTTCAATATTGACTGCCATGCCTGATTCCGGCATGGGAATATCCAGCTTCTCCATAATGCGGCGGAAATGGTCGCGGTCTTCTGCCAGGTCGATGGTTTCCGGCGTGGTCCCCAGGATCTTTACCCCGGCCCTGGCCAGTTCTGCAGCGATATTGAGGGGGGTCTGCCCGCCGAACTGCACGATCACTCCCAGCGGTTTTTCCTTTTCGTAAATGCTCAGAACATCTTCGACCGTAAGCGGCTCGAAGTATAATTTATCGGAGGTGTCATAATCGGTTGAAACCGTTTCCGGGTTGCAGTTGACAATCACGGTTTCAAAACCCAGATCGCGCAGGGCAAAGGCGGTGTGCACACAGCAGTAGTCAAATTCGATTCCCTGGCCGATGCGGTTGGGGCCGCCCCCCAGAATCATCACCTTGGGGCGGTCGCTGGTTGCGGTTTGATCCGGGCTGTTGTAGGTGGAGAAATAGTAAGCCGCATTTTCAACCCCGCTGACCGGAACAGCTTCCCAGCCTTCGGCAACTCCCAGGAGAAGGCGGCGACGGCGAATCTCCGCTTCGGGTATATCAAGAATGGTCGCCAGGTAACGATCAGCAAAACCGTCTTTTTTGGCCTGGATGAGTAATTCGTCGGGCAGATTCCCGCCCTTATGCTTCAGCAGCTCTTCTTCAAACATCACCAATTCCCGCATCTGTTCAATAAACCAGGGCTTGATATTCGTCAGGCGGTACAGCTGATTGATGTCGGCCCCTTTGCGCAGGGCTTCATACATAATAAACTGGCGCTCGCTGGAAGGCTCGGCCAGCATGGAGAGCAGTTCGTCCAGGGGAAGCTGGTGGAAATTCCTGGCGAAGCCCAGCCCAAAGCGGCCTATTTCCAGGGAGCGGATGGCTTTTTGCATCGCCTCTTTATAGTTTTTGCCGATGCTCATCACTTCGCCTACGGCCCGCATCTGCGTACCCAGTTTGTCCAGGGCCCCGGGAAACTTTTCAAAAGCCCAGCGGGCAAATTTAATGACCACATAATCACCCGAAGGGGTGTATTTATCCAGGGTCCCATCCCGCCAGTAGGGGATCTCGTCCAGGGTCAGACCCGCCGCCAGCATGGTGGAAACCATGGCAATGGGGAAACCGGTGGCTTTGGAGGCCAGGGCTGAGGAGCGCGAGGTGCGCGGATTGATTTCAATGATTACCACCCGACCGGTTTTGGGGTCATGGGCAAACTGAACATTGGTGCCTCCGACCACTTCAATAGCTTCTACAACCGCGTAGGCGTAGTCCTGCAGCCTTTTTTGCAGTTCGGGACTGATGGTCAGCATAGGCGCCGCACAAAAGGAATCTCCGGTGTGTACCCCCATGGCATCGATGTTTTCGATAAAACACACCGTAATCATCTGGTTTTTGGCGTCACGGACCACTTCCAGCTCCAACTCCTCCCAGCCCAGGACCGATTCCTCGATCAGTATCTGTCCCACCAGGCTGGCAGCGATGCCGCGATTGGCGACTATTCTCAATTCTTCAATATTATATACCAGTCCGCCGCCGGTACCCCCCATGGTGTAGGCAGGGCGGATCACCACCGGATAGCCCAGTTCCTGGGCGATCTTTTCCGCTTCCGCGATGCTGTAGGCCGGTTTGCTGCGGGGCATCTCTATACCCAGCCGGTTCATGGTCTCTTTGAAAGCGATCCGGTCTTCTCCGCGTTCAATGGCGTCGATTTGCACTCCGATCACTTGCACCCCGTATTGCGATAGAACTCCGGATTTACTTAATTCCGAACACAGATTCAAGGCCGACTGCCCGCCCAGATTGGGCAAAACCGCGTCAGGCCTTTCTTTGGCAATGATAGCGGTGAGGCTTCTCACATTGAGCGGTTCAATAAAGGTGACATCGGCGATCCCCGGATCGGTCATGATGGTGGCCGGGTTGGAATTGACCAGTACAATCTGGTAACCCAGATTCCTTAGGGCTTTGCAGGCTTGAGTTCCCGAGTAGTCAAATTCACAGGCCTGACCAATAACGATAGGGCCGGAGCCAATAATCAGGATTTTGTTAATATCGGTTCGTTTTGACATCTTTTTCACTCCATATTTTCAGTAGATGGTATCCTTAAACGACTAGTTCTCTACTAAGCTTTCATTCTACCATATTAATGAATAAATAAATTGCATACATCTCTGTGCACTGAATACCTGCCCAAGTTTACAGCGACATTTTACGCATTATTAACAGGCATTTCCCATCTGTCTACAGAGCTTGGCTTAAACCCCATAAATACTATTATTTACAACGCCTCTGCGGCTGCGGCTTATTATATAATCAAGCTGGTAAGCTCTCAAGCAGCGGCATGATTATTGCATAGTATCTGTATAAAACTGCTATGAAATAGAGGGAGATTATGGAAAAGTTCGTACAAGTTATAGGGATCAACGAAGATAACTGTACCAATTGCCATCAATGCATTGCGGTTTGTCCGGTAAAAATATGTAGTGATGGCAGCGGGGAAGTAATCAAATTCAATAATAACCGGTGTATTGCCTGCGGACGCTGCGTTGAGGCCTGTATCAAAAGCCACGGCGGCAGTATTGAAAAGAGCGCCCGCTTCATAATTGACGATGCCGCTGAGTTTGCGGCCAACCTGGGGAAGCGGGAAATCGTGGCCTTAATTGCCCCTTCGGCAGCCAGCAACTTTGAATTGCCCAAACTGATCAGTGCCTTAAAAAAATTGGGCGTTCACAAAGCTTATGACGTATCGCTCGGTGCGGAAATTACGGTTGCTGCTTATCACCAGGCCATGGCTGCCGGCACCGTCAAAAGGCCGCTTATATCGACGCCCTGCCCGGCGGTGACAAGATATGTGGAATTAAGCCATCCCGGTTTGCTTGAATATTTGGCTCCAATTGGCAGCCCGGTTCACAATTTGGCGGTATATGCCGGCTCATTGCATCCACATGCGGAATTGGCCCTGATTTCGCCCTGTTTGGCCAAGCGCCGGGAGTTCCAGGACAGCCGAATAGTGAAATACAATGTTACCTATCAGCACTTGTTGAAAATCTTCGAAGAGCATGGTATCGAGCTGTCTAGTATGGAGGACAGTGAGTTTGACAATATAATACCGGCCGGGATCACCGCAAATTTCTCTACTCCGGGCGGACTCAAAGCGTCGTATTTGTACCATTACCCGGATACCCCGGCCAGCGAGATTGCCCAAATCGAAGGCCCTGCCATTTATGAACAGTATCTGGGCAACCTGGAGAGATATATACGCCGGGGAGACCAGCATCTGCCCTTAATAGTGGACGTATTAAGCTGTGAAAAGGGCTGTAATATGGGGGTAGGCTGCATAAACAAAAAGACTGTCGCCAGCGAATATCGGGTTGCCAAGCGCTCCGAAGAGAACATAAGCGACCCCGAACTTAACCGCCAGCGCGATGAATTTATCGCTGAACTCTTGAAAAACCATGATTTCAGCAATGGGCACTATCGTGACCTTACCGCTCAGATGCGGCTTGATATTCCCAGTGATGAACAATTGCAGGCAATATATCACGATATGCACAAAGCGGAGGAAAAAGATTTCAGGAATTGCGCGGCCTGTGGTTACAATTCCTGCTATTATATGGCGGTGGCCATATTTAATGGTTTAAACAAAATTCAAAACTGCCATCTTTATCAGGAAAAGCAATTGTATATTGAACAACAGGCTCTCAGGAATGTAAATGAAGAACTTATCAATGTTTTTGACACCATGTCCGATGGGGTTCTGGGCGTAGATAAGAACGGCCGGGTTTCACAATTTAATCCGGCAGCCCGACAAATAATCGGATACTCCCAGGAAGCCCTTCTGGGCGTGCATATTGTGGAATTGTTCAGCGGCAAGGCCCCTAAAACCATGAACCTGCTGCAGACCGGTGAAGCCTTCCATGACCAGGAGATAATGCTGAGCGGAAGCAGCGGCAAAGTCCATGCTGCCGCCTCGGGCATCCCCATCTTTGATGAGGATCAACAGGTCATAGGGGCCACAATAATCCTGAGACCGATCGCCCGGGTTCAGGAGTTGGTCAACAGGTTTACCGGCGCACAGGCCACTTTTACCTTTGACTCCATAATCGGCGAAGACAAGCTGTTGCGCAGGGCCGTCAAACTTGCCATGAAGGCTGGAGGCAATAATTCCACAGTGTTATTGCAAGCCGAGAGCGGCACCGGCAAAGAGGTTTTCGCCCAGGCCATTCATAACGTGAGCGCCCGTAAAAACGGTCCTTTTGTGGCCATAAACTGCGCCGCACTGCCAAGAGAACTGGTGGGCAGCGAGTTGTTCGGTTACGTTGAAGGGGCTTTTACCGGGGCCAGGCGCGGAGGACGCCCCGGAAAGTTTGAGCTGGCCAATCACGGCACCCTTTTGCTGGATGAGATCGGCGACATGCCTTTGGAACAGCAAGCCGTCTTGCTGCGGGCTCTGCAGGAAAAAGCTGTTCTGCGTGTGGGAGGAGACAGCCCTATCAAGGTGGATGTAAGGATCATTGCGGCAACCAACCATAACCTCCCGGAACTGGTCGACCAGGGCCGGTTCAGGGTGGACCTTTACTACCGCCTCAATGTGGTCAGGATTAATATTCCCGCACTGCGGGAGCGCCCTGGCGATATTCGATTATTATTCAATCACTTCCTCAAAGAAATGTCAGGCCGGACTGGCCGCCGTATAATCTCTGTCGATGATGCGGTTTACAATTATCTGGAGGCTTACCAGTGGCCGGGCAACATTCGGGAATTGCAGAATGTGGTGGAAAGAATGCTCCTGGTTGCCGATGATTCCCGGCTTACTATAGATCATCTTCCCCGGGAGATCATAAAAATGGAGGTTGATACCGCGGTCAAGCGCCAACAGTGGCTGGACAATAGCAGTGTCGTGCCCCCGGGATATCTGGGGGATCGCCATACCCGTAAGCTGTTTGCCCTTGAGCAGGAAAAAAAGCGGATCATTCAGGCTCTGGATATGCACGGCGGCAACATCAGCAAGGCTGCTATAGAGATGGGCATTTCCCGCAGCACACTGTATCGGAAGATGAAGGAATGTCAGATAATCAACTAATAGCTGGACAATTGTAGCAAATCTGTATCATTTTTCGACACATGTCTAATAAATGATGCAAATTTGATACACATTACCGCAGCAGTATTTTTCGACCTCTTCTGGTATAATGGACCAGCGCCCCAATTTGGGGCGTTTTTGCTTTTGCATATTATGAAATACTTTTTGCTGTGAAGTTGGCACATAAGTTGCATTATAATTAGACATCAAGATTCTAAGCTTGAAACCTGTGTAAAATCTAACCTTTTGCCTACTTCTACGGGTGATCAGGGCGAACCTTCAAAATTCCCCCCTGAATCACCCGTTTTTTATTAGGTTTGAAATTATCTGGACGGCTAAAATCTAAGCCAGACCCGGCTATAAAATTCTGTATCCGATGGAAAATGCTGCTAGTATTGACATGCTCCTACTGTATACAGTATACTAAAACGTAATAGGTACCCAGCCGTGAGGCCGGGTACCTAATTATTATGGAATGATGATTACCATTAAATGTATGGGGAGAGGGAGGGTTTCGAGTGGTTCAGCGTGCGATTAAACCACAAACTTATGAGAACCTGCTGCGTCACCTGGTAGCGGTTGAAGAAAACCGCAGTCAATGGGTACATGACTATTTCCCACAGATTTCTCCAGAGCGCAAACAGGTGGTAAACCTTTTGGATCTCTATGTCAGGCAGCTGGAGGCATTCCTTGAGAATTCTATTCGCTCTGAAAAATCAAATAACGAATTGCCGTTTGTCATTATGGGCAGCCAGGTGGAGCTTATAAATCCCGAAACCGGAAAGAGGCAAATATTGGAGATCCTGCCGTTGTATGAAGAGCGGATAAAAAGCCATCACATTTCCATACTTTCCCCCATGGGAAGTGCCTTGCTGCTGAAGAGCAAAGGAGCCTCTGTCACCATAAAAGCACCCCGGGGAGATATTAACTGGCAGATAATTTCCATCAAATATCCTGAAAATTCCACGCCTGGACAATAGAATATTTGGATAGCGGCCTTCTATGTAGGGGTATATTGTATACATTAAACGATTTTGCGCACAATTTGGCGCCTGAGTTATATAATTGGCATAGTCAACCAAACCCGAATATGCTACAAGGAGGAAGCAGATTCAAATGAGTGAGACAAGTTACAATCCCTTTGTTAACGCCCAGGCACAATTCGACCGGGTTGCTGAGATAATCGGCCTGGATGAAGCAACCCGAGCCCTTTTGCGGCAGCCGGCCATGGAATATCATTTCCTTATCCCTGTGCGCATGGATGATGGCAGTACCCAGGTTTTTCAAGGTTTCAGAGTTCAACACAATGATGCCCGCGGCCCGGCCAAAGGCGGCATTCGCTTCCATCCCCAGGAGACTGCTGACACGGTTCGCGCCCTGGCCATGTGGATGACCTGGAAATGCGCCGTGGTCGACATTCCGCTGGGAGGCGGCAAAGGCGGAGTCATTTGTGACCCGCGCAATCTGACCAAAAATGAACAGGAAAGACTGTGCCGGGGATGGGTCAGGAAGGTAGCCCGCGATGTCGGACCGGATTTGGACGTGCCTGCTCCTGACGTGATGACGAATGCCCAGCATATGCTGTGGATGCTGGATGAATTCGAAACGATTCATGGGGGAAGATACCCGGGCTTTATTACCGGCAAGCCGGTTGGATTGGGCGGTTCTCTGGGCAGAACCGAAGCTACCGGTTATGGTGTGGTCTATACTGTGCGTGAAGCCTTAAAAGAAATGGGGATAAAACCCGAGGAAACCTGTGCCAGTTTCCAGGGCTTTGGCAATGTCGCCCAGTACGCGGCCGAATTATACAGCAAGATGGGCGGTAAGGTCGTGGCGATTTCCTGCTGGGACAACACCGACAAGAAATCCTACACTTTCAAATGTGAAGACGGCCTGGACAGCGCCAAACTGATGGAAATAACCGATGCCTTCGGCAGCATAGACAAGGAAAAGGCTAAAACAGTAGGCTGTGAAATCCTTGACGGCAATGCCTGGCTGGAGCAGGATGTCGATATACTATTCCCGGCCGCTCTGGAAAACCAGATAACGATTGAAAACGTACATAAAATCAGCCCGCGGGTTAAAATGATAGTAGAAGGGGCCAATGGACCGACCACCCCCGATGCCGATGAGGTTGTCAAAGCAAGAGGAATTTTCTTGATACCCGACTTCCTGGCCAATGCTGGCGGTGTCACCTGCAGTTACTTTGAACAGGTGCAGTCCAACGCCAACTACTACTGGGAGAAGGATGAAGTCCTGGCCAAGCTGGATGCCAAAATGACCGCCGCTTTCCACGCTGTAAATGATCTGGCTAAAAAGCACAATATGTTTATGCGCGATGCCGCTTATGTTATAGCCATCAACCGTGTAGTGCAGGCCGTGAGAATGAGGGGTTGGGTATAGGAAAAAAGGACAGGGGATTGCCATGCGGGATAGTGACTTGTTAGACGAACACTCCATTCACATCCTCAAGGAGCGGGCCAAAGAACTCAATTGCCTCTATCAGGTTGATGAGATTCTAAACAATCAGCGCCTCTCCCCGGGGGAAATGCTTGCGGGGGTCATTGAAGTTATTCCTTCTGGCTGGCAATACCCTGAGGTGTGCGAGGCCAGAATCCTCTTCGACAGCAACAGTTACCAGACTCCGGGTTACTGTAAGTCAAAACTGCTTTTGAACTGCCCCATAAAGATAGACGATGCGATCGTGGGCAGCATAGAGGTGGTCTATACCAAATCGGTTCCTTCCAGTGAGGAAGGGACCTTTCTGGACAAAGAACGCAAACTGATTCAAACGATAGCCGAACGAATTGGCCAGACCCTGTTTCACCGCCGCCTCAAACAAGTCCTGCAGGAATGGAACCGGCCTCGCCTGGGTTTTACCGAACGTCATTTAGAACACGAGTGGATGGTCATTTTGGACTTGCTGCGCCGTACCGATCCGGATATGCTTCTGCATGTGAGCCGCAAGATGATCAACCACTTGTACTGGAACGGGGTCGCCGAAGCCGGAAACCTGCTCAATGACTTCAGCCCGGGGTGGCAGGACTCATTCAGCCGCGGGGAGGTCAATTACCCCAGTGCCCGGGTGCCTCTGGGCAATGTGAACACCATTTGCGAAAAGACCTTTCAAATCGCCGCCCGGCATTTCAGCGACCAGGAAATCTCACTGCGCTTGAACCGCTGGATTCAAGAACAAAAGGCCTATGATCTCATCAAGACCGTGGACCGCATCGACACTTCCCTGGGGGAAATCGTTGAGGCCATAAAACGGTACCGCAATATCGCGGGGGAGAGCAATATGCTCTATTCCGCCACCGAGCGCTGGCTGGAAGTGGCCTTGATAAGAAGATTCTTATCCGACAACCTTGACTTCATCCGAGTGGCCAAGCAGTATATCGGTATAAGCCAGTTTTATGAGGTGGTCAAACGCCTCATTTACCCGGAGGAAAGCCACGGTAAAATCGGGGGGAAGAGCACCGGCCTGTTTCTGGCCCAGCAGATTCTAAAAAGAGAAAGCCACAACCACCCCCTACTGGCCGAGGTTAAAATCCCCCGAACCTGGTGCATTACCACCGATGAACTCACCGAATTTCTGCATTACAATAATTTAGAAGGACTGAACGAGCAGAAGTATAAAGACCTGCAAGAGATCCGCATGGATTACCCCAATATCATTCAGATGCTGAAGAACGCCAAGTTTCCACAGGGCATCGTCAAGAGCCTGGCTATGGCCCTGGACGATTTCGGTGATGTGCCCTTGATCGTCAGAAGTTCCTCCTTGTTGGAAGATCAGATGGGAGCTGCTTTCTCCGGCAAGTACAAAAGCCTGTTTCTGGCCAACCGGGGCAGCAAGAAGCAGCGCCTGGATGCGCTGATGGGGGCTATAGTTGAGGTCTACGCTTCAGTCTACGGTCCCGATTCGATCCGTTACCGGGCCGAGCGCGGGCTGCTGGATTTTCACGAAGAAATGGGAATCATGATACAGCAGGTGGTAGGGAAGAAGATGGGCCCTTATTTTATGCCGCTTTATTCCGGGGTCGCGGTAAACAACAACGAATTTCGCTGGTCGCCGCGCCTAAAACGGGAAGACGGTTTGATCCGTCTGGTGATGGGTTTGGGAACCCGGGCCGTGGACCGTTTGAGCGACGATTTTCCTTTTTTGATCGCACCCGGTCAGCCTGATCTGCGGGTTAACATAGTCCCTGAGGAGATCAAGTACTATTCACCCAAGAAGGTCGATGTCATCAACCTGGAGACCAATAGCTTTGAAACCGTACCCATTGCTGAGCTGTTAAAGCATTACGGCCCTGAAATACCCTTCGCACACCATCTCCTGTCAGCCTATCGCGAGAACTATGTGGAATGCTTGAATGCCTTCCAGATCGACTTCGAAAAAGAGGATCTGGTGGTTAATTTTGAAGGTCTTATTGCCGGCACGCCGTTTATAAGAAAAATTGGCCAGATCCTGCAGGTGTTACAGGAAAAGATGGGAACTGCGGTAGACATCGAATTTGCTTCAGACGGCCAGGATTTTTACCTTTTGCAGTGCCGCCCCCAGGGATTTGGGGAAGACGCTGTTCCGGCGCCCCTGCCCCGGGATATACCTAAAAACAAGATTATTTTTACTGCCCAGCGCTATATAACCAACGGCTTGGTGCAGAATATCTCCCATGTGGTATTTGTGGATCCTGAAGCCTACAGCAGACTGCAGAGTTTGACAGAGCTGGTCGATGTCGGCAAAGCGGTAGGCATGCTGAACGTTATGCTCCCCCGCAGACGATTCATCTTAATGGGCCCGGGTCGCTGGGGCAGCCGCGGGGATATCAAAATGGGCGTGCAGGTTACTTATGCGGACATCAACAACACCGCGGCCTTGATCGAGATCGCTCGCAAGCGTTCCAATTATGTTCCCGAATTGTCCTTCGGCACGCATTTCTTTCAGGACTTGGTGGAAGCCAATATCCGTTATATACCCCTTTATCCTGATGATAAGAACGTTCAATTCAATGAAAAATTTCTGACTAGATCTCCCAATATCCTGGCTCAGCTTCTGCCCGGCTACAAGCATCTAGAGGAGGTCATAAGGGTCATCGATGTGATGGAGGCCAGTCGCGGCAGTATCTTGCACATTAATATGAATGCCGAATTGGGAGAGGCCCTGGGTTATCTGGGGGATGCCACCAGTGGGCCCCTGCATGAGTCCCCGGATTGGTCGCATCTGGTCGAACCGCTGCCCCGGACTGAAGGCTATCGCTATGATGACCGCTATTGGCGCTGGAGGCTGTATATGGCGGAGCGTATCGGTGAACAGCTTGATGGAGAAATCTTGGGAGTAAAAGCGGCTTACATAATCGGCAGCACCAGTAACGGCACCGCTGGTCCGGGAAGCGATATTGACCTGATAATCCATATTGATGGAGACAGTGAAAAGTGCGGCTTGTTGAAGCAGTGGCTCAACGGTTGGAGTCAAGCCCTGGCAGAGATGAATTACCTGAAGACCGGCTATACATGTGAAGGTTTATTAGACGTCCATCTTATTACAGACCGGGATGTTGTCCAAAAAACCAGTTTTGCCGCTAAGATCGGGGCCATAACCGATCCGGCTTTACCGCTCAAACTGAAGAGCCAGCAAGTCTAAAACCCTCCCGGGGTCGCCACTTAGAGACATGCTTCTGCTCAGGGCAGGAGAGCGGGCATCTTGTTTTGGTACTATTCCATAATGTCCGGTTGAGGGGGCGGCATTGAATAACATAGAGCCCGGAATATGATTTTTTAACTGTATAATCACGATTCTATTTGAAACGCCTGATAATCAAGGGCGTTTTATTTTATCTATGATAAATGTTGAAATAACTGTTATCTTGCTATTTTTAAGAGAGGAATAACCGGCCCATTGTAGAATATGATTATATGTAATAAAAAATATAACATATAGTTATGTGATGGGAGGTATGGGTTTGGATCGGAACAAATGGTTTGTATTGGGGACCGGGTTGATTATCGGCGCGATTGCAGTCACCCTGGTCAAGTTGGGGAACCCGGCTAATATGGGTTTCTGTATCGCTTGTTTTGAGCGGGACATCGCCGGAGCGCTGGGTTTGCACCAAACCGCTACAGTGCAGTACATGCGCCCTGAAATCATCGGCCTGGTATTGGGAGCCGCTTTGACTGCTTTATTTGCCGGCGAATATAAAGCCCGGGGGGGTTCGGCTACCCTGCTGCGCTTTTTCATGGGAGTTTTTATGATGGTAGGAGCCCTGGTATTTCTGGGCTGCCCGCTGCGTGATATTTTGCGCATGGCTGGCGGAGACTATAATGCTTTAGTCGGATTGATCGGTTTCATTTTTGGGGTTGGCAGCGGGGTATTTTTCCTGAAAAAGGGTTTTGACCTGGGCCGGGCCAAAATCAGCAGTTCGCCCCTCGGAGGATGGGTGATGCCGGTCCTGATGCTGTTCTTCCTCTATCTTTTGCTCAAGGGCACGATATTTAATCAGGCAGCAGGTGGACCGCTGTTCTTCAGTCAAAAAGGCCCCGGCAGCATGCATGCTGCTCTTATGTTCAGCCTGGGGGCCGGAATCATAGTGGGATTCCTGGCCCAGCGCAGCCGCCTGTGCTTGAGCGGAGGCATAAGGGATTTCATGTTGATCAAGGACAATACTCTTTTGTTAGGATTTATCGGGATATTTATCGGGGCGCTGGCTTTAAACATCGGTTTTGGATACTTTAAAACCGGTTTTGCCGGGCAGCCCATCGCCCACAGCAATCACCTCTGGAATTTCCTGGGTCTATATCTGGTAGGTTTGACCGCCACCTTGCTGGGAGGCTGTCCTTTGCGCCAGCTGATCTTGTCCGGACAGGGCGATATGGATGCTGCTGCAGTAGTGATAGGCATGATCGTAGGGGCTGGTTTCATTCATAATTTCGGTTTGGCCAGTTCAGCCATGGCAGCAGCCACGGCTGCAGCCCCCGCATTGATCGGCGGACCCAATTTGTTCGGGCAAATTGCCTGTGTGGCAGGAATTTTAATTATGCTGGTAATCGGTTATACATACCGTGAAGAATAGGGGGGATTATCAGTTGGAAAAGCTGGATGTACGTGGGCTAAGCTGTCCCATACCGGTAGTGAAGACCAAGAAGCTGATCGACCAGGGCCTGGCTGAGCTCCAGATTGTTGGCGACAGTGCGGAATCAAAAGAAAATGTCGGCAAATTGGCCAGATCCTGCGGCTATACCGTGGTCATGAATGTGGACCAGAAAAACAACTGGGAGATGGAAATAAAGAAATAACCTTGAATGAGAATGAGTAGTGCCTTTTACAAAAAGGAGCGGTTCAAGTGGCCGCTTCTTTTTGTCATCTGGGCACAAAGTCAAATACGAGAGAACCCTCCAACCGTCCCCTATTGCCCATATAAGAAAAGGCGGGGGAAAAAACCCCCGCCAGGATGATTCCTTATTAGGAGCGGATTTAGGCCGCGGTTGTTTTGTCTTTTGCCACCGGAGCGTCTTTTTTCAGGTAGGAGTACCAGTACAGTGAACCCACCATGATGGATCCGC